>Ga0164292_10000310_pt1 | contig 36584 bp, 30 predicted proteins | sample GEODES117metaG_FD_111486 | JGI IMG/M metagenome (GOLD analysis project Ga0164292, IMG submission 111486) | Eutrophic lake water microbial communities from Lake Mendota, Wisconsin, USA - GEODES117 metaG | ecosystem: Environmental > Aquatic > Freshwater > Lake | place: USA: Lake Mendota...
TCCGCCATCGCTGAGTTACCTGTGTCTTCCCCCAGCCAGTCGTTTGCGCTCGCCGGTGGCCCCGTTCTGGTGGCCAGCGACGGCACCGCGGTGTCCCACGAGGCGCTGTTCAACGCCGGACGGTTGGTGTCGTCGGCGTTTGGCGGGCCGCTCGAGGTGATCGGCGTGTGCGAACCCATGCCGGGGGGGGCCGCCGGCATGGATGTGCTGCCGGTGCCCGCCGAGCTCGACGAAGCCCGGCGCGCCAACATGCTCGACGACCTGCGTCGCTCGGTAAACATCTCCGCGGCGGGCGATCCGTCGTGGCCGATCACGGTGCTCGTGGGCTCGCCGGCGCGCACCCTCGCGGCTGAGGCTGACCGTCGCGGGGCGGCGCTTGTCGTCATGGGTATCGGACGACACAACCCGCTCGACCGTTTGTTCGGCACGGAAACAACACTGGCCACGTTGCGCGAATCGCGGGTGCCGGTATTGGCGGTCGGCCCGAGTTTTCCGGCGGTCCCTACCCACGCCGTGGTGGGACTCGATTTCAGCGTGGCGAGTGTGCAGGCGGCCAATCTGGCTCTCCACCTGCTGGCGCCCGGTGGTCGCCTGACGCTGGTGCATGTGCGTCCGCGGTTCGAGCACCCGAGCGCCGACTGGCAGGCGTGGGATGTCGAGTATGGGCGCACGCTGCCGCCGCTCTTCGATCAGGTGACGGCGCAGCTCGACGTGCCGCGCGGGGTCACGGTGGACACGGTCACGGTGCGTGGCGACCCGGCGCCGGCGTTACTGGCGTACGCGCAGCAGGCGAACGCCGATCTCGTGGCCGTGGGGACGCAGCGGCACTCGTTGTACGAGCGCCTGGTGGTGGGCTCGGTGACGACGCGCGTGCTGCGGACGGCGAGAGTGGGCGTACTCGCGGTGCCGGCTACCGGGTGAGACGGCGCGTTGTAACTGCGGCGGGAACTGCGGGTTACTGCGTCATGGATGAACAGCGCTATGGGACATGGGTTACGGCGAAACCGTAACTGCGGGTAACGGCGGAGCGTGGGTGTCCGCGGTTTCGGTTTCGCTGTCATCATGACCCATGACGCTGTTGATCCATGACGCTGTCACCCGCCGTTTTCCACGCTATTTCCCGCGCAGTCACCGCTACCGCCTCAGAAGACCCTGACGTTGATGTATCGCTTCGGATTCTTCTTCATGTCCGCTACAAGCGCGCGCAGTTCGCGGACGAGGGAGTCGCTCTGCTGATAGAGTGACGGGTCATTGATCATCAGCCCCATCGTCCCTTCGCGGCTGTTTGCCTTGGCGAGTACGGAGTCGGCGCGCGACACGGCGCGCGATAGACTGCTCTCGGTGCGATCGAGCCGGTCGGTGATCTGTTTGAGATTCTGCGCGGCCTGCACGAGTTCGCGCGCGGCATTCTGTGAGTTCGTCACGATCGTCTGCAGCTCGCCACGGCTCGTGGCGCTATCCACGCGGGAAGAGAACGTGTTGAGGCGTGTGGCGGCATCGTTGATGGTGGTGAGCCCGGTCTGCACGTTGGTGCTGATCCTGTCGAGATTGCGCGACTGCACGTTCACGGTGCGCGCGAGTTCAGCCGACAGCTGGGCGAAGTTGCGGATGCTTTCGCGCAGCTCGCGCGCCGCGGCGTCATCGAACGCGACCTGCACCCGTTCAGCCACCTTGGCCACGTCACCACTGATGCGTCCAGCCACGGCGGTGAGCTGGGCGATGTCGGGGAGCACGGCGCCGGCCAGCGTATCGCTGCCGGTGTGTGCCTCTTTGATGGCGGCCAACAGTGCACGATCACCCGGCACGGCATCACGACTGGTCACAGTGGCCTGCCATTCACCGAACAAGCTCGACGCGGCGAGCAGCACGACCGGATCTTTCGGCATCTCGACATCGCGGTCGAGTCCAAGCTTGAGCACCACCCAGTTGTCGTCACCCAGCGCGATCTGTTCCACGCGTCCCGCGCGCACGCCGCGAATCACGACGGGGTTACCGAGCGACACGCCGCCCACGTCGCGCGAGCGCACGGTGAGATGCCGTGTACGGCCGCCGAGGTCGGCCTGCTTGAGCCACAGGGTGCCACCGATCGTGATGGCGGTGACGATGAGGACCGTGAGCCCGACGACGAAATCACTGGCGCGTCTATTGGTCATGGGACCATCCGGAAGCCGACGTTCGGCAGGCGATCATTTGAGGGTGCGATTGGTGAGCCACACAACGGCCCAGAACGCGTCGAGCACGAGAATCATCACGGCGGAAATCACGACGGCACGGGTGGCGCCGCGCCCCACGCCCTGCGCACCGCCTTGGGTGGTCAGGCCAGCGCGGCAGCCGATGAGCGCCACGGCCGCGCCGAAGCTGGCCGACTTCACGAGGCCGTAACGCACATCGAAACTGGTGAAGAAGATGCGCACACCCTTGAGGAATTGCGGCGTGCTGATATCGAGTAGCGACAGCGACGCGGCCCATCCCGAGAGGAGCCCCACCAGCATGGCCACCGCCACCACGATCGGAAACATCGCGGCCGACGCGAGCACGCGCGGCACCACGAGATGGCTCATGGGGTCGAAGGTGAGCGTCTCGAGGGCATCGATCTGCTCGGTAACGCGCATGGTGCCCAACTCGGCGGCAATGTTGGCGCCCACCCGCCCGGCGAGCGCCAGCCCCGTGAGCACCGGAGCCAACTCGAGCGTGACGGTCTTCTGCACGAGCGTGCCCACGAAGTACGGCGGCACGAGGTCGCCCACACTGTAGCTGGCGAGCAGCGCGAGCACGATGCCGGTGAAGAGCGCGATGAAGATGCCGATGGGGAGCGATTCCACACCGAGGATGCGCGCGTGTACGGAGAACTCCGGCAGCCACGTGCGCACGTCGCGCATCGCCCCCACCACGTCGCTCACGAAACGGGCGCCGCTGCCGATCGGCGCAATCACGGTGCGGGTGGTACGACCGATCGCGCTGACGTAGTCGCGCATCGTGGTGTGGGTCTTCGTGTCGTCACTCATCGCGGCCATCCGATGAGCAGCCCGACCGCGCTGCCCACGGCGAGGACCGCGAGTCCCGCGGCGGCGCGCACGCGGTACCGCGGTCCCCCGATGGTGAGCACGAGGGTGGCCTTGAGCGCCGTGTTGGACAGGACCCCCACGCCGACGGCCGCCGCCGCGGTGCGCACCTGTGCGGGATCCGCGGCGAACCGGGTCATCGAAAGGGTGAGTGCATCCATGTCGGTGAGTCCCAGCACAGTGGCCGAGGCGATGATCCCGGCCTGTCCGGCGTGCTGCTGCATCCAGGCCAGCGCGAAGAGCACCACCTGAAACGCGACGGCCATCTGCAGCGATGTCGACAGTCCGAGGGGGTTGGGCCCGTTGCCGGCCTTCGCGGGCGCGTCGCCGATGGTCTGGGGGGTGCCACGGCGATGAGGGCGCGTGTCGCGCTCGCGCCAGAGGGCGAGGCCGATGATGGCGACACCGGCGAGCAGGACGGGACCCAGCACGGGGACCAAGGCCCACGCGAGGGATGGGCGCAGCATGGAGGTGACGACGAACAAGCGCGGAATGAGCACCGTGCAGGCCGCGACCACGCCGAGGGCGAGTGGCAGGGCGAGCTGCGGTTCGTCGCGGCTGCGCCGGCTGAAACCGAGGGCGACGGCGGTGGAGGATACGAAGCCGCCCACGAGTCCCGTGACAGCAAGACCGCGGGTCTCGCCGATGAGCCGGCGGGCGATGTAGCCCACGAAGTTGAGCGCCGAGAACACCAGCACGACCACCCACAGCTGACGCGGACGGAATGCCCCGTATGGGCCGTAACTGCCTGAGGGGAGCACCGGCAGGATGACGAGCGCGAGGACCGCGAAGAGCAGCGCCGCGCGCATCTCATTGGCGTCAATGCGCTGCAGCAGCTGCTGCAGACGCGACTTCTCGGCGAGCAGTACGACGATGATCGAGCCGGCGGCGGAGGCGGGGGTGCGGAGCCCGAGACCAGCGGTGAGCCCGAGGGCGACGACCAGCACCGCCGCCACTTCGGTGGTGCCATCGGTGGTGGTGCCCGGCCGGCGCATGGTGGCCCAGTAGGCCACGATGGGGAGCAAAACGCCGCCCGCGGCGACGACGGCCGCCAGCGCCGGGTACCCCAGGCGCACGAACCACCCGGCGAACCCGCCGATCGTACCCAGCAGGGCAAAGGTGCGGGCCCCCGCAAACCGGCCGTCGGGGCCCGCGCTGTGCCCCGACCACTCGCGTTCCACCCCCACCGCCAGTCCGACGAGGGCCGCCACGAGGAGGTCGAACGCCAAGGAGAGTTCAGGCATCAACTGTATGGTATAGCCCTGGCGTCGGCGGTGAGACAGGGAAAACCGCACAGGGGAAGGGGATATGTCACCACTATCCGTTCATCCGGATAATAGGATATATTTTAGGCATGACCGCCCCCCGGCTCTCCATCCACGACCATATGGTCGAGTTGGCCGACACCACCCGGTGTCGGCTGCTCGCCGCGCTCGAGCGGCAGGAGCTGACCGTGGGGGAGCTCGCGCAGTCGTTGCAGCTTCCACAGAGCACGGTAAGCCGGCACCTCAAGATTCTCGCCGATCAGGCGTGGATCGCCTCGCGGGCCGAAGGGGCGAGCCGGTGGTATCGCCGCAATCCGCAACTCGATCCCGACATGCTGGGGCTGTGGGAGCTGGTGCGGAGTGCCATGGCCGACACGCCGGGGGCGCAGCAGGACGCGGCGCGCATCGACGCGGTGATCGCGTCGCGCCGCACCGTCACCCAGGCGTTTTTCGCCACGGCGAGCGCCGAATGGGATGCCCTGCGCACCGGGATGTTCGGCGCCCGCGCCGATCTCGCGGCGACCTTCGCATTGCTCGACTCGCATCTCGTGATCGGTGACCTCGGCTGCGGCACCGGCTCACTGTCGGCCGCGCTGGCGCCGCATGTGGACCACGTGCATGCCATCGACGCGTCGCCTGCGATGCTGACCGCGGCCCGATCCCGACTGAGGGCGTTCGGCAACGTGAGCGTGCAGGATGGCGCGCTCGAGTCGTTGCCCCTCTACGACGGGGTGCTCGACGTGGCGATCCTCATGCTGGTGCTGCATCACGTGAGCGATCCGGTGCGCGCGCTACGCGAAGTGCACCGGGTGCTGCGTCCCGGTGGGCGCGTGCTCATCGGTGACATGCGCCCGCATGCACAGGAGCGCTTCCGTGAACAGATGGGACACGTGTGGCTCGGGTTCGCTGAGCACACGATGCACGAATGGCTGCACGAGGCCGGTTTTGCGCAGCTGCGGTACGTTCCGCTCCCGGTGGACCCGGATGCGAGCGGTCCGGCGTTGTTCAGTTGTACGGCGGTGGCGATGCCGCGGCCGATGATGGTGTTGTAACCGAAATCGCGTATGGCGGGGGAGTTTGTCGTTCGTAGTGGAAGTTTTCAGTTGTGAGTCAACTGACAACCAACAACTGTCACTACACACTACACACTTCTTCGACGCCACACAGAACTCTCTCAACCGAACCAATCCCATGGCTACCTCCGTCATGACCGAAAACGGTGTCGTCGAACTGACGGCGACCGATCGTCCCGCCTTTGCCGTGCGCGATCTCGCGCTGGCGGAGTGGGGCCGCAAGGAAATCCGTCTCGCCGAAGTCGAAATGCCCGGTCTCATGGCACTGCGCGCGGAATACGCGGGCAAGGCGCCGCTCAAGGGCGCGAAGATCATGGGCTCGCTGCACATGACGGTGCAGACGGCGGTGCTCATCGAAACGCTCGTCGCGCTCGGCGCCGATGTGCGCTGGGTGTCGTGCAACATCTTCTCCACGCAGGATCATGCGGCCGCCGCGGTGGCCGTGGGCCCCAACGGTACGGTGGAGAACCCGCAGGGTACACCGGTGTTCGCGTGGAAGGGGGAGACGCTCGAGGAATACTGGTGGTGCACCGAGCAGGCGCTCATGTGGGCCGACGGCACGGGCCCAAACCTGCTGCTCGATGACGGTGGCGACGCCACGCTGCTCGTGCACAAGGGCACCGAGTACGAGCACGCGGGCGCGGTCCCGTCGTTCGACAGCGACAACGAGCCGGAAGAGTGGGGCGTGATTCTTGACCTGCTGCGCGCGGAGCAGCAGAAGAACCCCGGTCGCTGGACGAAGGTGCTGGCCGGCATTCGTGGCGTGTCGGAAGAGACCACCACGGGTGTGCATCGCCTGTACGAAATGGAGCGCGCGGGCACGCTCGCCTTCCCGGCGATCAACGTGAACGACGCCGTGACCAAGTCGAAGTTCGACAACCTGTACGGCTGCCGTCACTCGGTGGTCGACGGGCTCAATCGCGCGACCGACGTGATGCTTGCCGGCAAGATCGTCGTGGTGCTCGGCTACGGCGACGTGGGCAAGGGCTGCGCGCAGGCGCTCAAGGGGCAGGGCGCGCGCGTGGTCGTGACCGAAATCGATCCCATTTGCGCGCTGCAGGCGGCGCTCGAGGGCTATCAGGTCACCACGCTCGAAGACATCGTGGAGCAGGCGGACATCTTCGTGTCGGCGACGGGCAACAAGAACGTCATCACCGTCGAGCACATGAGCCGCATGAAGGACAAGGCGATCGTGAGCAACATCGGCCACTTCGACAACGAGATCGACATGGCCGGTCTCAAGAAGGTCGAAGGAATGAAGCGCATCAACATCAAGCCGCAGTACGATGAGTTCCTGCTGCCGAACGGCCGCTCGATTCTCATTCTCGCAGAAGGCCGTCTCATGAACCTCGGCTGTGCCACCGGCCACCCGAGCTTCGTGATGAGCGCGAGCTTCAGCAATCAGGTGCTGGCGCAGCTCGAGCTGCACGCCAACGCCGACCAGTACGAGAAGAAGGTATACACGCTGCCCAAGCATCTCGACGAGAAGGTGGCGCGTCTCCACCTCGAGAAGCTCGGGGTGAAGCTCACCCAGCTCACGACCGACCAGGCGTCATATATCGGCGTGCCGCTGGAAGGCCCGTACAAGGCGTCGCACTACAAGTACTAAAAGACAGGGAGCAGGAAGCAGGGAGCAGACGCGCCGGCACGGGACTCGTGCCGGCGCGTTGTGTATTCACCATTTGGCGTAAGCCGACGATATCCGGGTATCGGATCACGGACGGAGTGAGAGCGGTGCAGGGCGGCCGTACTGGGCGGTTGACCGCATCAGCTGCAGCGGGCGAGTGTTCAGTATGCCTGTACCTGGTAGGTCTTCATGCTGATGGCTGTCGCCGCGATGCTGTCGGTGGTGCTTGCGGTTGTCGGTAGCTGGCCGGCATCGCTGCATGGGACGCCGCATAGCGTGATGCAACCGCCGCTCCCGCCACGCATCCTGCCGGGCGACTCGGTGCTGCGCCACGGCTGGCGTACCGCGGATTCGGTACGCTACGCGCTCACGATGTTTCGCGACGCCGACGAGATCCCGGTGGGGCAGCTGGTAGATGTCTGGCGCCCCGACACGATTGGCGGTGTGCCGGTCGTGGTGCGCGTGCAGCGTCTGCAACGTGGCACGGTGCAGCTGGTGGACACCACCGTGACCGATCAACGCACGCTCGCGCCGCGCACCCGCCGCTCGCTGCAGCAGAATCGGCGGGTGCTGCTGGAGTTCAACGGCGCGCGCGTGAAGGGATCGCTGGCCCCGCTCGATGCGCCGCCGGTGCCGCTCGATACCACGTTGCGGGTGCCGCCATTCGATGCGGGCAATTGGGAATTGCTGTTGCGTGCGCTGCCGCTGGAGAAGGACTTCGCGGCGCGGTTTCCCGTGTACGATCTCGACGGCGGGTTACGCGAATACCGTGTGAACGTCACCGGCCGTACACCCGTGCAGGGCGAAGACTGTCACGTGGTCATTCTCACGCTGGCGCGCAATCGCGAGAGCGTGGTGTGGGTCAGTGTCGCCACCGGTCAGGTCGTGCAGATCGAGACCATGCTGGGCGAGACCACCATGCTGCGGCAGGTGCGGGTGCTGCGCTGATTCTGTAACTAGTGAGAAAAGGAGAAAAGGGTCAGCCCGGCTTGCGGACGATCACGCCGATTACGATGAAGAACAGGATGATCGTGGGGACCTCGTTGATCCACCGACAGGCCTTTTCGCTCAGGAAATAGTCCTTCGCGAGGAAGCGCTTGCGGGTGTAGGACGAGAAGCCGTGGTAGCCGAGGAGGAAGACGATGGACCCGAGCTTCATGTGCATCCACGGCATCTTGAGCAGCGTCGGCTGCAGATAGAGCATGGTGGCGCCGAGGCCGATGGACACGATCATCGCGGGCATCATGATGCCACGGAGCAGCCGCCGTTCCATCACCTCGAGGGTGGCCGTGACGGCGGGTTCGTCACGCTTCTGTACGTGGTACACGTACAGGCGGAAGATGTAGAACAGCCCGGCGTACCAGGCGATGACGGCGATGACGTGAAAGGCCTTGATCCAGAGGTAGTTGTCGGACATGCCGCCTAATGTATCCCGCTACGGGATTCCGGTCACCTCGAAACGGCAGCAGTGCCCACCCTGGGCCTGGCATTCCACTTCCATCACCCGCGCGCGCGGTGCCACGAGCGTGCGCACGAGGTGTTCGAACGTTCCTGCATAGAAGTCGCACACCGGCCGGTCGCTGCGCAGGTCCCGGCACATGGCGCACGCATGGAAGGTGAGGTCGGCGCCCCTGGCGTGGCTCTGGACGCTGAGCTCCCCGCTGCCGACGAACGTCCACGCATTCGCCTGCACCGCCTTGAGCAACAGCGAGAGTCCGGCGCGTGCCGGTAACGCACGCATTACCCACAGGGTGGCCTTGGGAATGCGGTGGGTCATGAGATACTCGGCCGTACGATGTCCGGCCTCGTGCAGGACCCGGGTGCCGGTGCGTTCGCCAAGCTGCGTCATGACGAGGCGCACGAAGGTTTGGGCTTCGCGCTCGTCCACCATGGCGCCGGGAAGTGCGGTGAGGGCATAGCCGGTGCTGTCGAAGAGCAATGAGCCGGCAAGGTCCTCGCCATACCGGTTACGCAGTACGTGCGCGAGGTCAATGATCGTATTGGGGCCGATCCGCGACGCTTGGGCCCGCCGTGCGCCGATGTCATACAGCTCGAAAGAAGGGGCGCGGGCCGCCGTCGGCTCCACGATAGGCATTAGAGGCAAGGAAAAATTGCGAAGGCAGCACCGATACACACCCGTGTGCGTGTGACGGACACGCACACGGTGCGACTATCGGGGCGGCACGACAGTCGGTGATGTGGTGTGGCCCTGTGCGGGAAACGATTACTCGGGCAACCGCACGTTGGGATGAGAGATCGCGTGTGGGGCAAACAGCAGACGGCAGACGGCAGGAACCACAGACGGCAGAGCGGGAGGAATTCGGTAGAACAACACGGCAGCGTGCGCTGCGCACCGCTGCCGATTTCCCTACCGCAAAGGAAATCGGGCGCCCCGCGAAGCGGTGGCGCCCGTTCTACCGCATTCCTGCGGACTGCGTGCTGTAGTTCCTGCCGTCTGCCGTCTGCTTTTCAGCGCCGTTTCAGTTCCGCAGTAAGCAGTTCACCGCAGTCTCTCCCGCTGTACCGCCCGCTCCACCCGCGCTCTCGCCGCCACAATAGCGCCCGCCAGATCTACCGGCCCCACTACCATCTCCGGCACGCGTGCAATCGCGCCGAGGTAGTACGTGCTCCACGCGTCGAGAATGTGCTGCTCGTGGTCGCGCGACCCGCCGCGGGCGAGCGTGTCACGCGACAGCGCTGCCTGCGCGTGCAGCGTGCGCTCGGCGGTGCCCGCGAGTTCGTCGAGCGCGGCGCGGGCGATGGCGGGCGTGCTTTCAGTGAGCAGCAGCCCCGTGGTGAGCGCGCAGGCGCCCACGTTGCCGAGGGTGGCGGCGCTCACCTTGTCGATGCGGTCGAGATCGGTGTGGTAGAACGTATCGGTGAAGTGCCACAGCAGCACGGCGGGGATGCCGGCACGCAGGAAGGGTGTGTGATCGCTGCCGCCTTCGAACGGATTGGCCTTCACGACCCACTTGGTTGTGCGCGCACGATCGAGACAGCGGCTGCGCACGAAGTCGTTGAACCAGTGGTTCACGATGGCCTTCTCTTCGATGGGGCTGCCCCCCCACTCGCTGTGCTGGTCGTCGCCGCGCACCCACACCGCGCTGGGGTCGGGCATCTTTTCGATGAGAAAGGTGCCACCGGTGAGGGCGGTGTTTTCACCCACCATGTCGAGCGACATGCCCCACTTCACTCCGGTGCGTCGCACGCTGTCTTCGGCGAGGTAGCGCTGCGTGCTGCGGATTTCGTCACCCCACAGCATGGTGAGCGTACGCTGCGGGTTGGCTGCACCGCTGCGCACGACCCGCGCCGCCACGCGGGCCATCTCGGCCAGCGCGCCCACACCACTCGCGTTATCGTTGGCACCCGGTTCCTGCACGTGCGCCGAATAGACAAACCGTTCGTTCGGCTGCGTACGACCGCGAATCTCGGCCACCAGCGTGCGCTCGGGGCGACGCGCGAATGTGGTGCGCACCAGCGCGGTTACTTGTACGGGCCCGGTGCGTAGCGCGGCCTGCAGCGTGTCGTACGACTGCTTCGACACCCACAGCACCCACCCCGGACGGATGGTGTCGCGGGCGATGCCGGTGAACTGAATGGCGCGCGGGTGCTTGCTCTGCTGGTTGTACTTGGGGAGCGCCTGCGTGGCGAGCACGCCCACCGCGCCGGCACGCTGAGCGCGTGGGAGCACGAGTCGCGCATTGCCGGTGGTGAGCACGATGGCGCCCTTCACATTGGCCGACTGGAACACACTGTCGCTGCCGGTACCCACGTCCACCAGCTGGGCCGTGACGCCACGCTCGGGTGTAGAGACCGAGTTGATGGCGATCATGTTGAGGTTGGTCGCCAGCGACTGCAGTGGAGCGTTGCGTCCAACAATGGTGAGTCGCGCGTCGTGCGGCGTCCACGCCTCGTTGGCCATGTCGCGTGACTCGATGCGAAACACGAAGCGATCGGTGGGCTTGGCCTTCGACTCTTCCATGTAGCCCGCGGCGCGCAGCAGCGACGCCACCGAATCGATGGCGAGATCGAACCCTTCGTTGCCCGGCAGCCGGAAGTAGCGCTGCACGTACTCCACGGTGGTGAAGGCGCGCCGGCCATCGATGCCGCGATGCACCGCATCGGTGATGGCGCGGAAGGCGGCGGGCACGGCACTCTGGGCCGGTGCCGCCTGGGCGGTGACCGTGTGAGGCGCCGCACCGGCCAGCGCCAGACTACCGGCTACCACCGCGAGACGGCCGGCCCGTGTCGTCATCGGCGCGCCGCGGCTACGGTCGATGGCGGCATGCGCCATTCCTTGCGCAGCCAATCCACCACCATCGCGATCTCCTTGTCGCTCAGGCTCTTTTCCTTCCCGAACGACGGCATCCGATCGTTGTCGCGTCCGAAGAAGCGCGGATGCTCGGGATCGTTGATGAAGGCGATCATCCACTCGCGTGAGCCCCACCCGGTGAGCTCCGGGCTGTCGGTGCCGACGTCCTGGAACTTGTGGCACGAGGCGCAGCCGTAGTCGGTATTGCGCATGTAGGTGATCCCGGCGGCGATGCGCGCACTGTCGCGCTGATCGAGGGCCTTCTGCGAGGCGAGCTGCGCCTGCGACGAGAGCGCGAGTACCACATTGGCGCGGGTGGCCTTCTCTTCGTCGGTCTCCGGCTGATGATCACCCAGCCAGCCGGTCATGTCGCCTTCGGTGTGGATGGTGCCGCCCCAGTATTTGCGGCTGAGAATCGTGTCGGCGTGCAGGAAGCCGCTCACCCACGCGCGCGAGCCGAAGTCCTTGAGGTCCGACGCCGAAATGGAGTCGGCAGGCAGCGGATAGCCCAAGCCGTCGTGTCCGTCGAACCGATGACACGACGCACAATTGCGCGAAAAGATGCGCGGCCCCTGCGTGTAGGCGTCCTCGCGCATGAGCGTGAGCGCCCCCGTGGTGGGAATGCCAGTGCTGGCGAGCTGCACGGCACGTTCGGCGTCACGCGCGGCGATGCGGCGCGAGATCTGATAGTCGGTGTCGTTTCGGTCGGCCTGGAACGCCTGGACGGTGAGGAGTCCCGCGCCGGCGAGCAGCACGCCCAGCAGCCCCACGTTGAAGCGATGGCCAAGACGCCAGCGCCCGAGAATGGGCATGGCGGCGATGAGCACCAGCACCAGCGTGGGGAGCACGATGGCGCCGATGATTTCGGCGCTGCCAGGGAAGTACTTGAGGAACTGGAACAGGAACAGGAAGTACCACTCCGGTCGTGCGGCGGCGAACTGTTCGGCCGGATCGGCGGGGGCACCCAACGGCGCGCCGTGTTCGCGCACGGCGAAATACAGCACCGCCGCGAACACCGCGAGACAGGCCACGGCATCGCGCAACACCTGCTCGGGCCAGAAGCCTTCATCGGGTTTGCGGATGGGCTGCGTGGGGGTGAGCCCATGACGACGGAAGAGATACACGTGCCCCACGATCATCAGCCCGATGAGCAGCGGCACGAGCCCGGCATGCAGCGCGAAGAAGCGCGTGAGCGTGTGATGGCCGTAACTCGCGCCGCCGACGAGAATCGTCTGCAGCGCGGTGCCGATACCGGGGCTCATGCCCACGAGATTCGTGGAGACCGCGGTGGACCAGTAGCCGTTCTGGTCCCACGGCAGCAGATAGCCCGTGAGCGAGAGCGCCAGCACCAGCAGCAGGAGTGCGACTCCGAACCAGTAGTTCACCTCGCGCGGCGCCTTGTACGCGCCGTCGATCACCACCTGCATGAGATGCAGCACCAGCAGTGCCGTCATCGCCTGCGCGGCGAAGTGATGGATACCGCGCAGCAGCCAGCCGCCCCACATCTGGTTCTGGATCCAGTACACGCTTTCCCACGCCGTCTGCGAGCTCGGGCTGTAGGACATCCAGAGCGCGATGCCGGTGATGATCTGCACCACGAAGAAGAACGTGAGCGTGCTGCCCCACACGTATCGCCAGCGGGCACCACCGGGGACGTTCTCGAACAGCGCTTCGTGCACCAGCCCCTTGTAGCCGGTGCGCGAATCGAGCCAGTTGCGCCAATCGCTCATCAGACCGCAGTCCGTTCGGGGGAGCCCTTCCGGAAGTTCTGGAACTTCACCCACACCTCGCCGTCACGGACGACGGCTTCGAGCGGATCCATGCCGCGCGGGCTGGGGCTCTTGGGATCGGCAATGCTGCCGTCGAGCGCGAAGCTGCTCTTGTGGCAGGGGCAGAAGTAGCCGCGGCCCGAGGCGTTGTAGCCCACGCTGCAGCCGAGGTGCGGGCAGGTGGTGTGCAGCACCCGGACGCTGTTGTCGCCGGTGCGCTGGATGTACACGCTGCCCACGGGGACGTTTTCGGTGCGGTTCCAGGCATCCACCAGCGTGTCGAGCACGGGGAACTTGCGCGGTTCACCGCCCTCGGGGAGGGCGGCGAACGACGTGACGCGTACCATGCCCCGCGTATCGCCTCGACGACGTAGGGGGTCGAGGATGGGAAACAGCCCCGCGATCGGGGCGGCGACGGTGATCAGTCCACCGATGACGGCGGCGGACACCTTGGACACAAAGGACCGGCGATCGGAGGGAGCCTGGTCGGCCGGGGCTTGGGAGGGGCGTTCGGACATCGCTACGTGCACTCCGGAGGGGCAGGGGGTGCGTGGTCGGGCGGGATCGCGCGGAACCATGGCGCGGGGGCACATCGTCATTCTACGCGAGGGCCCGGAGGTTCGCTGGTCACGGTGGGCGGTCCGTCGCAGCATTTCGGCCCCGAGATGCGTACCTTTTCGGGTCTTCGCGCGCTCAGTCGACGCGCGTGGCCGCCCCTCGGCCGTCGCACGTGGCGACGGCTTCGTCTCCAATCTTTTCGTGCACATGACCCTTCGCATCCGGAATTTCGGCGCGGCGCTGGTGCTTGCCCTTTCGCTGTCGACCACCGCGCACGCCCAGGACGAACCGAAGACGCCATTGGGCAAGAAGATGGCGACCATGAACACGGCGCTGAAGGCCGTGGGCCGGCAGATCGACGATCCCTCGAAGAACGCCAACACGCTCGAGCAGATCGCGATCATCGAGACCAACGCCAAGGCCTCGCTGACGATGGAGCCGGAGAAGAAGGGGAAGATCCCGGCGGCGGATCAGGCGAAGTTCATCAGCGACTATCAGGCCGAGATGAAGAAGCTGCTCGTCGTGGTGGACAAGATGAAGGCCGCCGTGAAGGCGGGGAACAACGCCGAAGCGTCGAAGATTCTCGACGACGTGAAGGGCGCCCAGCGTGAAGGGCACAAGGAGTTCCGCCTCAAGAAGGCCGGCGCACCGCCGGTGTGATCGGGAGGCTGAGAGAAAACGGGGAGCTGACAATTGTCGGTTCCCCGTTTTTCCGTTTTCCCCGTTTCACCCGATGGGCTTGCGACCAGGTGCCGGCACGACAGCGCGGCCGATGGTGCCGCGGTCGCTGCCGAACCAGATGCTGCGCGTGTTCTTGTCGAACACCATGTGGCGCACGGTGTTGGGCTTGGCCGGGCCGAGGTCCATCTGAGCGATGAACGTGTTGCTGCGCGGATCGAAGCCCACGAGGCGGTTGGGCTGACGGCCGGTCTCCACGAGCCACAGCCGGTCGGCATCGTCCACGGTCATGGCGTAGGGCATGCTGGTGGCGCCGCCGGGAAGCGCCCACTCCTTCACGGCGCCGCTCACCGGATCGAGACGGCCCACGAAGCCGCGCGAGTAGTCGCCGTACCACACGGCCCCGTCGCTGGTGAGGGCAATGCGACGACCGCGTGCGCGCTCATCGGGTAGCATGTACTCGCGCACCCGCATGCTCTTCGGGTCGATGGTGCCGAGCTTGTTGGTGCCGAACAGATTGAACCACGGGCGTCCGCTCTTGTCGAGCACGATGCCGTACGGCCGCGAGCGCGGCGTGAGCATGGTGGCGAGCGTGATCTTGCCGGTCTTCTTCTCGAGGAAGCCCACCATGTTGCTGTTCTGCAGCGTGAACCACAGATCGCCCGACGGCGTGAACGTGATGGTGTGCGGATCCTTGGCGTTGGGGTCGGGCATGGGATAGCGCGTGATCTTTCCCGTGTTGCCGTCGATACGTCCAATCATGCCGTTTCGATTCCCGGCGTACCATGCATCACCCTGCGCATCCACGTTGACCGTGTGCGGGTTGGTGCCGGCGTCGATCTCGAAGCGCTCGAATTTCTTCGTCTTCGAATCGAATCGTGCCACGTAATTGCCTTCCTGCCCCACGAACCAGATACGCCCCTGCGGGTCGACACTCGGATCACGCGGTCGTCCCTCGGCGCCCCACGGTACGTCCCATTCGGTGAGCTGCACGGTATCGGCGGCGGGGCGTGCCTGTGCGCCGAGTCTCATGATCGGCGCCGTGAGGGCACACGCGGTGAGAAGCACGACCAATCGAACCGCGAGGCGGGAGCGCGGCGACGACATCATGGTTGGTCTCCGTCGGAAGGGATGAGCGGCAACGACACCCTGAACGTGGCGCCCGGAGACGCATCGAGCAACGTGATACTCCCGCCGTGGGCATGGGCGATGGCCTGCGCGATGGCGAGCCCGAGCCCGGCGCCAACGCCGGACGCTTCGGACGCGGGGTCAATCCGGTCAGCTTCGTGCACACCGTGGACGAACCGCTCGAAGATGCGGTCGCGCTGCGTCGGCGGAATACCGGGCCCCTCGTCGCGCACGGTCAGCACGAGGGTATTCCCATCCCGGTGCTGATGGACCGTGATGCTGCTGTCCGCCGGGGCATGCTTGAGGGCATTGTCGAGCAGGTTGAGCAACAACCGGCGCAGCAGCTGCGCATCGCCGCGCACGCGCGCCGGCACCTCGGTGAAGTCCGTGCTGCTGTAGACGGCGACCCGCTGCGTATCGGCCAGCGTCCGCACGCTGCGGGTCGCGTCGGCCACGAGTTCGCCGACATCTACCGCCTCCCGACGTACGGCGTCTCCGCGCGTCGCGTGCGCGGCCGCATCGACTCGCGTGAGCAGGAAGAGGTCGTCGACGATGCGCGAGAGGCGCACGGATTCCCCGTGGATGACACCGAGCGCTTCGCGGTACTCCTGCGATGTGCGTTCGGCCCGACGCAGCGTCACATCGGCTTCCCCGCGAATGATGGCGATGGGGGTGCGTAGTTCGTGCGAGGCATCGGCCACGAACTGCCGCTGGGTACGAAACGCATCCCCCACGCGTCCGAGCAGGTCGTTGATGATCTGCGCGAGTCGGCCCAGTTCGTCGTGCGGGTTCACCACCGGCAGGCGGTCGTCAAGGCTCGCCGCGGTGATACTTGCGGTTTGCGTGACGATGGCGTCGAGCGGGGCAAGGCTGCGACGCGCGAGCAGGAAGCCGGCGATGATGGAGAGCAGCAGCGCGAGCGGAATGGCCAGGAAGATGGTGGTGCGCACCTGGCTGAGCAGCTGCACATCATCCTGTTCCGGGCGCAGTGCGGCAATGAGCAGCGCCGGTTCTCCCTCGTCGCCGACTTCGGGCTCCACCCGCAGCAACGCCGCCCGCGCCGGACCCGTTTCGAGCGTGATCTCGCGAATCACCACCGACGAATCGTTCAGGGCACCGGCGTCGCGCTGCGCGCGGACGCTCGTCATGAGATCGCGCACGGCCGCCGGAAGCACCACTGCGGGGGATTCGCGTCGCTGCGTGCGGTCGGTGCTACGTTCAATGATGTCGCCCAGCTCTGGCTGCCGCGCCGCCATGAGCTGCTCAGCTTCGTCGGTAATGAAGATGTCCAGGTCGCCGGCGCGCAGCTCACGCAGGACCGCCTGTTCGTGTTCGCCGCGCACCTCTTCCACTTCACCACGCGCGGCCGCGGCGCGACGCTCGGCGAGAATGGCACCTGCCACCACGCGGGCCGATTCGCCCACCACGGTGGCCGCGCGCTGGTGCAGCACGCGCTCGAGCGTAAGCCAGCCAGCCCACGCGAAGGCCACGAGGAGGAAGGCCAGCACACTCGCGTTCCAGAGCGTGAGCCGTACGAGAATGGATGTGCGGACCGGTTTCATGCGTCACCCCGGCGGATCATCGGTGAGGATGTAACCCACGCCACGACGCGTGTGCAGCACCGGCGTGTCCGAATCGCGATCGATCTTGCCGCGCAATCTGTTCATGTACACTTCCACCGCGTTCGTGAACGGATCGTGGTTGTCGTCCCACACGTGGGCTACGATGTCGGCCCGCGACACCACGCGCCGGACATTGCGCGCGAGCAACTCGAGCAGCGCGAACTCCTTGCCGGTAAGCGTGATGTTCGTGTCGCCGCGGGTCACCGAGTGTGACTGGAGGTCGATCACGAGATCGGCCACCTGCACGCGCATGGGCTGCACCGCTTCGGGGCGGCGCAGCAGCGCGCGCAATCGGGCGAGCAATTCCCCGAAGTCGAATGGCTTCACGAGATAATCGTCGGCGCCGGCGTCGAGTCCGGCGATGCGATCGGCCACGGCATCACGCGCGGTGAGCATGAGCACCGGCGTGTGCACGTTGCGTGCGCGCAGGGTTTCCACCACGGTGAAGCCGTTGGCGCCGGGGAGCATCACGTCGAGGACAATGGCGTCGTAGCTATTCACCACCGCCTGCGTGATGGCGGAGGGGCCGTCGGCGCAGTGATCCACGGCATACGCCTCCTCGCGCAGCCCACGCGTAACGAGAGCGGCGAGGCGGGGATCATCTTCGACGACAAGGATACGCATGCAGGGAAATACGTCGCGGGAGGGTGATTCGCTCAGACGCGTGGCGGCCGTGCGCGCTTCTTTTCCTCGGGACGGCGGCGGAACCAGCTGGCCACGAGGTAGAACTCGTCGAGGTCGTGCGTGGGCACGTCAGCGCCACTCGGGTCGGTCCCGTCGTACACCCGTGCCACGAGCGCATCGAACGACTCCCGTTCCTCGTCGGTGCGCGGCGCCCGTACCTCCGCGCGCACGGTGCCGCGACGGATGAGATAGACCCACTCCGTATCGGCGTGCCCGACGGCATGATAGCGAAAGGTGAGGCGATCCACGTTGGCGTGAAAATGCTGCACGCGTTCATGCAACCAGCGTACGACTTCGAGCCGGTCACGCAGCACGCCGGCTTTCTCGAATGCCAGCTCTTCGGCGGCCTGCTGCATGGCGCCTTCGAGGAGCCGCACCGGGACGTCGCTGCGTCCTTCGAGAAAGGTGCGGATGTCATCGGCCGCTTCACGATACAGCAAGGCGTTGCCGGCGCCGATGCAGGGCCCGGCGCAGGTGCCGAGATCGTGTCGCAGGCAGCCGGGAGCGCGGGAGCGCGCCGTGCCGCGCGGGCGCGTGGATGCATCGCTCGTGAACCACAGCGCGCTGCCACGGCTGGTACCGGTGCCACGCACCGTATCCTCGAGGGTGCAGTCACGCAGGCCGGTGGCTTCGGCGAGCGCCCGCACGGCGTCGCGCACGCGCGCCACCCGACGGAACGGCCCGAAGAGGGCGACGGCTGAGGGGTCGTCGGAGCGCGCGACGACGCGCAGGCCGGGGACGGTGCCGCCGGTGAGCGCCACGTAGGCGCGCGGCCACTCGTCCATCACCATCATGGTGTTGAAGTGCGGCCGGTACTGCTTGATGAGGCGCAGTTCGCGCAGGAGGGCACCGAACTCGGTGTTGGTGTACTCCCACTCGATGTGAAATGCATGGCGCAGGATGCGGGCGGCCTTGTTGCGGCGTCCCTTCGCCCTGAAGTACGATAGCAGCCGCGTGCGCAGTACGCGCGATTGACCCACGTAAATCACGGTGCCGGTGGGGCCGAGCATGCGGTAGACACCCGGCCGGTTTTCCACGCCTTCGCGCACGAGCGCGCGCAGTTGCTTGCGATGCGCGGGCGTGGTTTGCGGCGGTTTGACGTGGAGGCGGGGCGCGGGGTCCGTCATGCTGGCAATCTAGCTTTGGTGATTGCGACCGCCTTGAGGTTGGTGTGTGGGGCACGCCCCGTTCACTCCGCACACCCCGTTCGCTGCTCTCTTCGGGGGTGGCCGTGCGCTGCGCTGTCGCTCCGCGCCGGCGTCACCCCCTCAGGGATCCGCTCACGGGGGTGCGGAGCGCCCGGGGCTGCTTCAGCTCCTGCGGTCGCGGCACCAGAGGTGAGGGCGCATCGCGCGGCGCGCTCGCTGAGGGCAGGACGGCACCGCCGTGGGCGCCCGGGCTGAGAGGTGAGGGGTGAGACTGGCCGGCGTCGCGTGATGCCGAAGGAAGTTTGTAGTGTGTAGTGGCAGTTGTCGGTGGTTAGTGCGGACGGGTTGATGTAGCCCCGGGCGCCCCGCCGCCCGGCGAGCGGATCTCTGAGGGGGTGACGCCGGCGCGCGGAGGAGCGCAGCGACGAATGCGCGCTCGGCCACCCCCGAAGCAAGCCGCGAGTCGGGTGAGCGGGAGCGACCGGGGCGTGTCGCGCGCACCGAAATTCCCTCGACCTAGCCCTCGTACGCCAGCGACTCGCGAAACTGCTGCGCTTGACGGCGAATCTGCACCAGCTCGGTGTCGGCCATGCCGTCGAGATGCTTGGTCATCATGCGCATGCGCGGGTGCTTGGCGAAGCGCTCACGATGCTGGGCCATGAAGTCCCAGTAGAGGAAATTCATCGGACACGCATCCGGGCCCGTGCGCTGCTTCACGTCGTAGCGACACGGGCCGCAGTAGTTGCTCATGCGATTCACGTAGGCGCCGCTGGCCACGTACGGCTTGCTCGCGAGGGCACCACCGTCGCCCCACGTGCCCATGCCCGCCACGTTGGGCAACTCCACCCACTCGTACGCATCGGTGAAGCCGGCCCAATACCAGCGCGATAGCGCGGCGGGCTGTACTCCCAGCATCGTCGCGAAGTTGCACTGAATCATGAGCCGGCCGATGTGATGCGTGCGGCCGTAGTCGCGCACCTGCCGAATCGTGTCGCTCAGGCAGCGCATCTCGCATGCCCCATGCTCGGCGCCGTCGTACGCATCGCCGTCAGGCGCCCAGAACCACATCGGCAGGCCGAGCGGTGCTTCGAGCGCATTCGCCGTGCGCAGCCCGGGCATGAGCTGCCAGTACATGCCGCGGATGTATTCGCGCCAGCCGAGGATCTGCCGAATGAACCCCTCGGCACTCGCGATGGGCACGTGCCCTTCGCGATACGCGCGCTCGGCGCGCTGCACCACCTCGAGCGGATGCAGTAGTCCCACATTGATGATGCTCGACAGCGTGCTGTGCAGCAGATCGGGGGCGCCGTGCACGAGCGCGTCTTCGTATGGGCCGAACTCGGGGAGTCGTTCCACCACGAACCGTTCGAGCCACGCCTTGGCATCGGTACGGGTGACCGGCAGGCCGAAGCGCTCTACCGAACCCCAGCGTCCCTTCCAGCCCGACACGCGGTCCATCTGTTCGCGCGTGACGGCATCGGGCTCCACGCGCCACACCTCGGGTACGGCACGACCCTTGGGCCACGGCTTGCGATTGTCGGCGTCGAAATTCCACTCGCCACCACTTGGCGTCCCGTCGGCCTCCATGAGAATGCCGTGCTTGCGGCGCATCTCACGGTAGAACCACTCCATGCGGTATTCCTTACGATCACGCGCCCACGTGGCGAATTCCTCACGGGTGGCGAGAAAGCCACGATCTTCGCGCAAGACGAGGGATACGCCAGCGTCGCCAAGCAACGTGCGCGCCCGATCGAGCTCGTCCACCATGTCCTGCTCGCGCCCTTCGGTGGCCACGACGCGCGTGGCACCGAGTTCACCCGCGAGCGCGGCGAGCCCCTCGGCGTACGTCGGTGCATTACGCATCACCACACGATGGCCGGCAGCTTCGAGCGACGCCGCGAAATGGCGCATGGCCGACAGCAGCAGCACCAGCTTCTGCCGGTGCCACGGGAGCGACGCGCCCTTCGCCACCGATTCGAGCAGGACGACCACGACATCGTCGCGCGGTTCGCGCGGGATGTTGGCGACGGCGCGCGAGCATTCCCACGGCGCCACGAAAGCGAGAGTCAGAGCGGACACGCGGGGGGAACGACCGAAACACCGGGGGTCGTTCCCGCGCGCGGAGCCGTCAGCCCTGTTTGGACGTTGGTGACGTGTTCACGAACCGGCGCGAGAGCGCGACGAGGCACCACAGGGCCGTGGTGAGCACCAGCACGAACTTGGCACTCGCCGCGACGCCGGCAAGCATGGCCATCGTCCCGCTCGGCCCGCTTTCGATCATGCGCCACAGGCACCAGTTCTCGAATGCATCGAGCGGCATGCAGGCCAGCACTGCGGTGCCCAGCACACCCCCGGCGCGGTACATCGTGCTGCCGGTGGCGGTGAAGCGCGGGGCGCGCAGCAGCCGCACACTCCACCAGAAGAACCAGGGATACACCAGCAGGAAGCCCACGTCGACGCCCAGGCTTACCCGCGCGCTCTCGGTGACCCCGGCAATGCGCCACACGTCGAGGATGGCCTTCGCGCGGTCGGCGGTGAACGCCAGTTCGTACGCCACGATGCCGCCGGGCGTGACGGCCGACAGGGGCGCATCGATACCGCGCAGCTGCAGCAGCAGAATGCACGAGAGGGTGGCGAAGAACAGCCACGTGAGCAGGCGGGACATTCCCACAGGGTAGCGTCCGGCATTCGCCGGCGGAACGGGAAGGCGCTATTTCTCAGTCTATGGATTTCTTCCCCGTCACGGCTGACGCCCTGTTGGGTATCGCGGTGGGGCTCGGTCTGGCCGCCGCCGCGGGCTTTCGCGTCTTCGTGCCGCTTCTGGCAGCGGGGATCGCCGCGAAAACTGGGGTGCTGTCGCTGTCGCCCGAGTTCTCGTGGCTGGCGAGCACGCCGGCGCTCGCCGCGCTGGGCACGGCCACGCTGCTGGAGGTGGGCGCGTATTCGGTGCCGTGGCTCGACCAGCTGCTCGATCTCGTCGCCACGCCGGCGGCGATGCTTGCGGGCATGCTCGCGGCGGCGAGTGTGGTCGTGGATTTGCCGCCCGTGCTCAAGTGGAGCGCCGTCCTGCTGGCCGGCGGTGCGGCTGGGGTGACGCAGGGCGCCACAGTATTCACCCGCTTCAAGAGCACCACGCTCACGGGCGGCGTGGGCAATCCCGTGGTGAGCACGCTCGAACTCGTGAGCGCGGTGGTCACGAGCGTGTTGGCGATCTTCCTGCCCTTGCTCACGTTGGTCGCCGTGCTGCTGTTGTTCGTGTTTTTCACGCGACGCGTGCACGGCGTGCTGTTTGGACGCAAAGCCGCACGCAACGCGGCCAGTGCCGCGAACGGCCCGCCGCGGATTCCGCGCGGGCCGACCAAGCGGGGGTAGGGTTACACCGGCTTTGCCACCATGCACCACACCGCGAAGACGAGCGGCGCGGTGGCGGTCCACCCCCACAGGTTCCAGCGCGCGTAGGCGCGCACGAGCGCGGCGTCGTCGGCACTACCGGTGTGCCGCACCATCGTGCGCTGCGCGGGCACGAGGATCACCAGCCAGAGCAGCGTGGACGTGGCGAGTGCCAGGAGCCCCAGGCGAATCCACAGGGTGCCCCAGAGGGGCAGGCCGCGCAGCAGCGCGAGCGTCACACCACTCGTGGTAAGCAGCGCGCCGCCGCCCACGGTAAACCACCAATCGGTGATCACGATGGCGCGAGCGGCGCGTTGAAAGTCGTGCGTGTGCCGGGACCGCCAGAAGATGGCGCTCCAGATGCCCGTGATCACCACGTTGCCCACGAAGAGAATCGCCCCGAGCACATGGGCGGTCTTGAGCAGCGCGTCGAGCGTCACGGGCGCCCTCGGTTTACTTCGGCGTACCCACCACCGGCGTGATGCGGATGTTGCGGTACTCCACGCTGGTGTGATCGCCCTGCAAATAGATGGGGCCGGGCTCCCCTTCATTGCTGTCGAGCGCACCACCGGTGATACCGGGGATCGTCTGATCGGCAATGATCGTTTTGCCGTTGAGCACCACCGTCACGCGACGGCCGATGAGCGTGATGTCGAACGTCTGCCACACGCCGGCGCCCATGTGCGCCTGTTCGTTGGGCACGAGAAAGCCGTACACCCCACCGAGATGCGCGGAGCTCGGTTCGCCGAGCGGGCTGTCTTCCACCTGCACTTCATGACGGCCGCGCAGATAGACGCCGCTGTTGCCGCCCTTCGGTACGCGGAACTCGAGATGCAGCTTGAAGTCGGTGAACGTCTGCTTCGTGGCGAGATTGGCGCCCGACTTGGTGTTCGTGAGCAGCCCGCCGATCACCTTCCACTGGTTCTCACCACCGGGCAGCGCTTCCCACGCGTTCATCTCCGTGCCACCAAACAGTACGACCGGCTTGCCCCACACGGGTGCGGCGGCGCGACGCAGCGTGGGTGCGCGCACGCCGGTGAAGCTGTGCTTCTCGCCGTTGGGCTGCACGATGGTCCCGGCGAGCTTGTCGTTGGCAAGCGTGGCCGTGACCTGCACGTCGGTGGGTTCGATTTCCCACTGCGGCGGAAGCGAGAAGCGCACCGACCCGTTGTCGTACGTGACCTTGCTGATGGGGCGCGCGCTGCCACCACCGGCGACGAAGCGGCCCACGAGTGTCTTGTGCCCCGAGAGCGTCACTTCCACCCAGCTCGGGTAACTACGATTGGTGCCCTGCACCGTGAGGTCCCAGCGCCCGATGATGGGCGCGCCGGCCTGCGCCTCTGCGGCAGCGGGCAACGCGACGGGCAGTGCAACGGTCACGAGGCCGATTTGCAATTGGCGCATCCACGAACGGGTCATGCGAACAGCTCCTCGGGGAGTAGTGAGGCGGGGCGGAAACTGCGGGTGACACACAGCGACACGGCGTACACGCTACGTGCCGGACCGCGCGTTCGACAGTTGCGCCGCGGCGGCCCTGATCGCGGTGCGGATACGCGGATAGGTGCCGCACCGGCAGACATTACCGTCCATGGCCGTGTCGATTTCGGTATCGGTGGGAGCCGGTGTGGCCGCCAGCAGCGCGGCCGCACTCATGATCTGCCCCGACTGGCAATAGCCGCACTGTGCCACGTCCACGGTGCTCCAGGCGGTTCGCAGCGCATCGGCCACCGGGCCGGTGAGTCCCTCGATGGTGGTGATGGATTTTCCCACCACGGTGCTCACGGGCGTGGAGCACGAGCGCACAGGTTCACCATCCACATGCACCGTGCACGCGCCGCACAACGCCATGCCGCAGCCGAAGCGGGTACCCGTCGCGCCCACGTCGTGTCGCAGCGCCCACAGCAACGGCGTGTCGGGCGCCACGCTTACCGGTACCGCCTCACCGTTGATGGTGAGCATCAGTGGCGGACTGCTTTGCTCGCTCATGATCGGGCCTCGCTCATCATTCCGAACGGCAGTGACCGCACGCGTGTGCCGGTGAGCGCGAACAGCGCATTCCCCACTGCCGGCGCGATCACGGGGACTACCGGTTCGCCCACCCCCGACGGCATCTGCGTGCTGGGCACAATGATGGTGGTAATGTCGGGGCACTCCGAGAGCCGCAAGGGCCGATAGTCGTTGAAGTTGTTCACGCGCGCGCGTCCGCCCTCGATGCGCACGTCACCGTGCAACGCCGCCGACAGGGCATACACCACCGAGCCTTCCACCTGCTGCCGTATCCCGCTGGGATTCACCGCCAACCCGCAGTCGATCGCCACGATCACGCGATGCACGCGCATCCGATTGTCGGTGCCGAGCGAGACCTCGGCCACGGCGGCGGCCAGCGAGCTGAAGCTCGAGTGGAACGCGAGCCCGCGTGCCTGCGGACGCCCGTCGGCCGTTGCCGGCAGTGGTGTGCTCCACGCGCTCTCCTTGGCCGCCGCCTCCAGCACGGCGCGCGCCCGCGGATGCTTCGCGAGCAACTGCAGCCGATACGGCAGGGGATTCACCTTCGCGTCGTGCGCGAGTTCGTCGAGGAACGACTCGAGGAAGAACGCCTGATGCGAGTGGCCCACCGATCGCCACGACCCCACGGGCACCGGCAGCTCCACGTCGGTGTGCGCCGAGCGCAGGGCGGGAAACTCATACGGCTGATCGAACAGCCCTTCGGCCGTGGTCTTGTCCGGCGCATACTCGGCGAAGACAATCGACAGGCGCTTGCTGAGCGCCTTGAACGGAGACTGCCCGGCTGATTCGGTGACGAGGCTGGTGACGGGCCCCTGCGCATCGAGCGAGGCGCGCAGTCGCGTCACCGCCGCCGGCCGATAGAAGTCGTGCTGCAGATCGTCTTCTCGGCTCCAGATGGTCTGTACGGCGACGCCCGGCATGGCCTTCGCGATCTCGGCGGCCTGTGCCACGTAGTCCACCTCGAGCCGGCGCCCGAAGCCCCCGCCGAGGGCGTACTGATGCAGCGTGACCTGCTCCTCGCTGAGGCCCAGCGTCGTCGCCACGGCGGTGCGCGCCGCACCGGCCACCTGCGTACTCGTCCACACCTCGGCGCGGTCCGCGTTCACCCGCACCGTGGTGTTCATGGGCTCCATGGTGGCGTGCGCGAGATACGGCGCCTCGTAGGTGGCGTCGAGGGTGCGTGCGCTCTTGCTCAGCACCTCCTGTGCATCACCGTAGCTGCGGAAGGGGAGACCCTCGTCGCCGCCGGCCGCCGTACGCAGCTGCTGCATGATGCCATCGCTGCTCAGGGACGCATGCGGGCTGGGGGTCCACTCGATGGTGAGCGACGCGAGCGCCTGCTTCGCCTGCCACCAGCTGTCGGCGATCACCGCCACGCCCGGTACATCGCCGAACGCGCTGCCACCGAGTTCCACCACCGCCCGCACGCCGTCGCGCGTGAGCACGCCGGACTTCTCTACCCGCTGCACAGCGCTGCCGAAGGTGGGGGCCATGACCACCGCGGCGTAGCGCATGCCGTCGAGGCGCACATCGCTCGCGTAGCGCGGAGTGCCGTTGATGGTGGCGGCGGTATCGAGCCGTGTGGTGGGTCGTCCGATGAGGCGGAAGTCCTTGGGGTCGCGCAGGGTGACATCGCCCACGCGCTGCGCAGCGGCGTCGTTCACCAGCGAACCGTAGCCGAACTGTTGGCGGCCGGCGTGCACAATGCCCGCTTCGGTGCGACACTCCGCCACTGGCACGTTCGCGCGGGCCGCGGCCGCGGCCACGAGCTGGGTGCGCGCGGTGGCGCCGGCAATCCGCGCCGTCTCCCACACATCGCGCACGCTCGACGAGCCGCCGGTCATCATGACCCCGACCTCGCGCATCGTCTTGGCGGTGAGCCAGCGCATGGCGCGCACGCCCGGGTTGCCGTCGAGATCTTCGTGGAAGGGCAATCCGTCGACGATGGCGGCGATGTTGTTGTAGATCGTGTCGACGCCGCTGTGGACCACCTGCACCTGGCTCCAGTCGCAGTCGAGCTCCTCGGCAACGAGCATCGCCAGCGCCGTATGGATGCCCTGACCCATCTCGGCCTTGGGTGACATTACGACCACCCGGCCATCGGCGCCCACGGCCAGCCAGCCGTTGAGCGGGATGGCGCTGCCGCCCGGGTCCGGGGTGTGCGAAGGGCGCAGCCGCTGACGCGGCGGGGTGAGTGACCAGCCCACGAACAGCGTGCCGGCGGCTCCGAGCCCTGCCAAGAGGAAGGTGCGGCGTCTCATATTATCAAGATGCCATGCCGCCGACGGTAGCGGCAACGCTCGAATCCTCTCGCCCCTCGCCGCCATGTTCCGCGTTCGTCCCCGCCAGTTCGCCGCGTCCGTGCTCTCCTCGCTGTTGCTGACGGCGTGCGCCCAGGACGGCCAGACCAAGGTTGCCGAGCAGAAGGTGGCCGAAGCGGCAGCGAAGATCGCCCGCGCCACGCGCTCGCTCGGCCCCGGCGACCTGCAGATGCTGAGCCTCGATCGCACGGTGGCCATCGAAGTGGCGGGCGACTCGGCGCACATCTTCATGGCCAACAGCCAGATCAGCGTGCCGGTGACCTACATCGAGAACGTGAAGTTCGCCGACAACCGTCTGCGCTTCGACATCAAGGGGTTCGGCATGAAGGTGTTCGAAGTGGGCGACGGGACCGAGGGCGCCCGATTCTCCACCGAGGACGCCATCGCGTTCGTGCAGACGGTGGTGTCGCGTCAGAACGCGCTGGAGAAGCAGCCATGACCATGATGCGAGTGGCGCGGGTGATGGTGTGGTCGGGTGCGTCCGTGCTGGCGATCGCCTGCGGGAGCGGAGACAAGGCGGAGCCGTCGTCGTCGAGCGTGGAGACCAACTCGAAGGAGAACGGCGTGCGTGTGGCCACCGGCGCCAACGACTCGCTCAACCTCGCCGACGCCGACGTGCGCATCAACAGCACCGATGGCGCCATCACGCTGGCCGTGCTGCGCGACAGCGTGGTGATGCAGCTCAGCGACAGCGTGCGCGCCAAGGTGAAGCAGGAGATGGACAGCAGCATGCGCTCCGCCGGTGGTGACGGTGGCGTGGGCGCCGCCATCGCCAACGTGGTGGGGAGCGCCGTGAGCGCGGCGGTGAACACGGCCATGGGTATCGCGGTGCACGCGCCGGCGAGCGCGGTCACCGACCTGCGCTACGAGAATGGTCGTCTGCACTTCAAGGTGAAGGGCGACAACATCAACATCAGTTCGAGCGGCAAGGGGAACGACAAGGATGGCGCGATGTTCGCCGAAGCCGATGCGCGCCGATTCATTGAAGCCGTGGAAAAGGCCAGGACGCGCAAGACGGCGATGTAACTGTTGCTGTAACGGCTGTTGCTCAGCGGTGGCTCGTGTACCGTACGATTGGTTTACGAGCTGCAGCTGAGCATAGAGCAGCCGGCCTTGTGTCTCGCCCACTCAGGGCGACGCAACGCATACTGCGCATGCTGCGGCTGTTCGGTGTACGGATCGCGTAGCACTTCCAGCAGCGTGCGTACCACCGAAGGGTCGCCGGCGGTGGCGGCATCGATGGCCTGCTGCGCCACATAATTGCGCAGCACGAACCACGGGTTCACCGCGTGCATCGCCGCGCGTCGTTCGGCGAATGGCCGGCCGTGTTCGCGCACACAGGCGTGCCACTGCTGCAGCCACGCGTCGAGCGCGGTGGACTGCGCATCGCGCTTGTTGTCGTCGTAGAACACGTCGCCCAACAGTGTCATGGCCGGCTGGGCCGGCAGTTCGTCGGGGAGTTCGCCGAGGGCGCGGAAGAAGTTGGTGTAATCCATCTCCGCGTCGTACATGAGGCGGAATGCCTCGCGGATGATCGTCTGCTCCCGCTCCCCGCGCTGCACGAAGCCGAACTTCGCGGCGTTCATCGCCTCGTACTCGGCGATGTACACGGCGGAGAAGCGGTCGATGCCCCCTTGTAGCGGTGCTTCATCGGCAAAGAGCGGCGCGATGGCGTCGGCGAGCCGCACGAGATTCCACTGCGCAATGGCGGGCTGCTGTCCAAAGCGATAGCGGCGGCCCTGGGCGTCGGTGGTGTTGGGGGTCCAGTGCGGATCGAAGTTGTCGATCCATCCGTACGGCCCGTAGTCGATGGTGAGGCCGAGGATGGACATGTTGTCGGTGTTCATCACGCCGTGCACGAAGCCCACGCGCATCCAGTGCACGATGAGTTGCGCGGTGCGTTCGCACACCTCGGCGTACCAGGTGGCGCGCCGTTCGTCGTCGTTGATGATGTGGGTGAGATGCGGGAAGTCGCGGGCGATGGTGAAGTCCACCAGCTGCGCGAGGAGGGCGAGATCATTGCGCGCCGCGAGAATCTCGAAGTTGCCGAAGCGGATGAAGCTCGGGGCCACACGGCACACGATGGCGCCGGGTTCTTCCTGCGCGTTGCCGTTGTAGAACATGTCGCGCACTACGGCGTCACCGGTGGTGACCAGGCTGAGCGCGCGCGTGGTGGGCACACCCAGGTGATGCATGGCTTCGCTGCAGAGGAACTCGCGGATGCTCGAGCGCAGCACGGCGCGTCCGTCGGCGGTACGCGAGTAGGGCGTGGGGCCGGCGCCCTTGAGCTGCAGCTCCCACCGTTCGCCACGCGCATTGAGTGCTTCCCCCAGCGTGATGGCGCGCCCGTCGCCGAGCTGACCGGCCCAGTTGCCGAACTGGTGGCCGCCATAGCAGGCCGCGTACGGTTCCATCCCCGGGAGCAAGGCGTTGCCGCCAAACGTTTGGGCAAAGGCGGGCGACTGGACGAATTGCGGGGGGAGTCCCACCAGCTCCGCCACGTCGGACGCATGGGCCAGCAGTTGCGGCCCCGACACCGGTGTGGGGAGCACGGTACTCCAGGCGGCGTGCAGCACTTGTCTTCGCCGATTGGAGCGGTCAGGATCCCCCGGCAGCTCGCGCACGAAGCGGTTGTCGAACGTGACGTCCGGTGCGTCGCCGACGATGGGCGTGGTGGTGTTCGTCGAAGTGTTCACTCTCGAAACTTAGGGCACGGTCCAACATGGCACGGTCGAACAAGGCGATGTTCCGGTGGCAGCGGGTCTCGGCGGCGGCGCAGGCCGCCACGACGTTGGGGTTACTGACGGTGCTGGCCGCGTGCGGCGGGGAGAAGCCCGCGTCGGCGGGGACGCCTTCGGACAGTGTGGTGACGGTGCCCGCCGTGCCTACCGTGACGGTGGCGGCGGTGGCGCCCAACTCCTATGCGGGGACGCTTCCGTGCGGCGATTGTGCCGGCGTCGCGACCACGGTGGCGCTGTTCGCCGACACCACCTTCCGGTTGCGCGAGGCGTACGAGGGGAAGGGCGGCGCGCCGGTGGTGAGCATGGGGCGCTGGACGCACGACGGGGCCACGCTCACGCTCGACGGACTGGGTCGCACCCTGAAGTTCGCCGTGACGGGGGAGGACACGCTGACGTTGCTCGACCCGACCGGCAAGCCGATGAGCGGCAGTGCGCCGGTAACGCTGGTGCGGGCCGACAGCATGGAGTCGCTCCGCGACACGGCGCCGTATACCGGCACCTTCAGCTACATGGCCGACGCGCCGACTTTCCGTGAGTGCGGCAGCGGGCAGACGTACACTGTGCTCATGAGCGGCGCCTACAAGACCGTGGAGAAGGCGTACACGGCGGCCAAGCTTCCCGCCGGCAGCGGGCAGCAGGTGGAAGTGACGGCGCGCTTCAAGCCGCGCCCGGACACGATGGAAGGCCCCAAGGAACGCGACGTGATCGAGCTCGTGAAGTACGTGGGGCCGGCGGCGAATCCTGATTGCCGGTAACGGCGAGGCGCCTTCAACGCCGGGAACTCACAGGGCTCCCCGACGCTATTACCCATATGAGCGACAAGACCTATACCAAGCCCGATGCGGAGCAGCTCAAGAGTGCGCTGACTCCTGAACAGTTCGCGGTGACGCAGCAGTGCGGGACCGAACCGCCGTTCCGGAACGCGTACTGGGACAATCATGACGCCGGTCTGTACGTGGACGTGGTGAGCGGCGAACCGCTGTTCGCGAGCGTGCACAAGTTCGACAGTGGCACGGGGTGGCCGAGCTTCACGCGCCCCGTGGCGCCGAACGTGACGGAAGTGGAAGACCGGTCGTACGGCATGCGCCGCGTGGAAGTGCGCAGCCGGCACGGCGACTCGCATCTGGGGCATGTGTTCCCCGACGGCCCGCGGGCCGAGGGTGGCCTGCGTTACTGCATCAACTCGGCGAGCTTGCGTTTCATTCCCGTGGCCGAGCTGGAGCAGGCCGGGTACGCGGAGTTCTTGCCGCTCTTCGAGACGGGCGCACCGCATGACTGAGCGGCAGACGGAAGTCGCGATTCTCGCCGGCGGGTGCTTCTGGGGGATGGAGGAGCTCATCCGCGCCATCCCCGGGGTGCTCGACACCGACGTGGGGTATACGGGCGGCTGGCTGGAGCATCCCACGTACCACGACACGCACGACAGCAAGAGCGGGCACGCCGAGAGTGTGCGGGTGGTGTTCGACCCCACGGTACTGGGGTACGATGTGCTGCTGCGCGACTGGTTCTTCCGCATGCACGACCCCACGACGCTCAACCGGCAGGGGAACGACAGCGGCACGCAGTACCGCAGCGCGATCTTCTACACGACGCCGGAGCAGCAGGAGATCGCCGAGCGCGTGAAGCTGGAGATGCAGGCGAGCGGGCTGTGGAGCCGGCCGATCACGACGGAGATCGCGCCGGAGGCAACGTGGTGGACAGCGGAAGGGTACCACCAGGACTACCTGCAGAAGAATCCGGGTGGGTACACGTGCCACTGGATGCGCTAGGCGGTTGAACTACGCGCGATCGACTACGCGTTGGCGACTACGCGCTGGCGCCTACGCGTTGGAAAGAACGCGTTGGTACCTACGCGTGGGGACGCGGGCGACTACGCTCGCAAATACGGGCGCCCGCCTCGGCCTTCGGCCGTGGGCGGGCGCTTCGTTTTTGCCTGCGTGGTTGCCTGCGTGGTTGCCCGCGTGGCTGCCTGCGTGGGAGCCCGCGTAGGAGCGTAGTCGCCCGCGTGTTCGCCCGCGCCCCTCAGCGTTCGTGCCAACGCGTTTTTTCCAACGCGTGGGCGCCAACGCGTAGTCGCCAAAGCGTCCTCGATCGCGCGTAGTACCACCCCCCCGACTCGCCCCTCGGCGCGACCGCTTCCCATTCTCCGCCGCCCAAGCTGGCGCGAGCGTGGTTGCCGATGCCACACACGGCGCCGCATGTTGGAGGGCCTCCATCCCTCCATTATGCGACCGTACCCACTCCTCGCTGGTCTCCTCGCCGCCGGCCCGCTGGCCGCCCAGCCCGCCCTCACCACCGGTACCCCGCTTTCCGGTACCGTGTCCGCCAAGGACACCGCCCGTTTCACCCTGCGCGCCGACTCGGCGTCCGTGGTGCGCATCAAGGTCGATCAGCAGCCCGGCAACGTGGCGGTGCGGCTGATGGGCCCCAAGAACACCGTCATCGGGGCGGTGAACGCCACCAGCGCCGGCTACGAGGAGCTGCACCTCGTTACGCGCGAAAGCGGTACGCACCAACTGCAGGTCACGGCCGGGGATTCCACCGGCGGGGCGTTCCGTGTGTCGCTGCTGATGAACGAGAAATTCGCGGCCGATCCCAAGCGCCACACCGACCAGCTGCTCGCCCCGTGGAATCGCCCCGACGGCCCAGGCGCGGCGGTGGCCGTGTGGCGCGGCGGCAAGACGGTGTTCGCCAAGGCGTACGGCATGGCCAACCTCGGCTACGACATTCCGTTCACGGTGAGCACGCCCACCAACATCGGCTCCACCTCCAAGCAGTTCACGGCGTTCGCGGTGATGCTGCTGGTGGAGGAGGGCAAGCTGTCGCTCGACGACGATGTGCGAAAGCACATCCCCGAGCTCAAGGACTTCGGGCAGACGGTCACCGTGCGCAATCTCATCACGCACACCACCGGCTATCGCGAACTGTACAACTCGCTGGTACTCACGGGGCGTCGCATCGACGAAAGCGACTACGTGGGGCGTGAGGAGTACATTCCGCTCGTGCAGCGTCAGCCCGCGCTGCAGAACGCGCCGGGCGCGGAGTTCAACTACAACAACACCGCCTTCGGGCTCGCGGCCATGATCGTCTCGCGTGTGTCGAAGATGCCCTTCGACGAATTCATGGCGAAGCGCGTATTCGGTCCGGTGGGCATGACGCACACGCGGGTGCGCGCCGATGTGCGCGTGCCGGTGAAGGGGGCCACGGTTGGCTACTCGCGCAGTGACAAGGGCGTGTGGCGCGACCTCGGTGACCTGGGCGGCTCCATGGGCGCCGGTGGCATCTACACCACGCTTGGCGACCTGCAACTGTGGGCCCAGCATCTCGCTAACCCCAAAGTCGGCACCAAGGCCAGCATCGCGCAGATGATGACGCCGTTCACGCTCAAGGACGGCAAGAGCACGAGCTACGGCTTCGGCTTGTTCGTGGATACGCAGAACGGGCAGAAGCGTGTGCAGCACGGCGGCGCCGACGTGTCGCACCGGTCCATGCTCGCCCTGTATCCCGATCTCGACGCCGGCATCACGGTGCAGAGCAACGATGGCGCCTTCGACAGCAGCATCGCGTTCCGGCTCGCCGAAGTGTTCTTCCCCGAACTGGCTCCCAAGAAGGCTGCCAGCACGGCGGCGTTCGACGCCAGCAAGTACGACGTAAAGAAATTCGACGAATTTGCCGGCCAGTACCCGCTCGACGCCGCGCCGGCGTTCGTGCTCACCTTCTCGCGCAGCGGTGACACGCTGTTCACGCAGGCCACGGGGCAGCAGAAGATCCGCATGGTGCCCACCTCCGACAGCTCCTTCGCGCTGCAGGGCGTGGTGGCCTCGGTGGAGTTCGTGCGTGACGCCGCCAAGAAGGTGACCGCTGCCATCCTCGTGCAGAACGGCGCCCGTCAGCGCGCGACGCGCCAAGCGGCCACGGCGGCCGCTGCCGCGTGGACGCCGTCGGCGGCCGATCTCACCGCCATGTCGGGACGCTACTTCAGTGACGAGCTGGAGACGTTCTGGGAGTTCGTGGTGGTCAACGGCAAACTCGTGGCGCGGCAGCGTCGCAGTGCCGACATGACGCTTTCCCCCACCGCCAAGGACACCTTCAACGGCGGCGCCATCACGGTGCAACTCGAGCGCGACCGCATCGGTCAGGTGATCGGGTTCTACGTGAACGTGGCCCGTTCGCGCGACATCCGCTTCGAGCGCGTTCGCTGATTTCATCGTCCCACCCTCTCCCGCCTTCCCCATGATCCGTCACGCCACCCGACTGACGGCGTTGGCCGCCCTCGCGGTCCCTGCGCTGCTGCACGCCCAACGCGCCAGCAGCCGCCCAGGGAGTCCCAGCGCCTCCCCCACCTCCGCGTCCCCCTCGCTTGTCGCGAGTGAGTTCGACGCCCTCCACTTCCGCAGCATCGGCCCCGCCACCATGTCGGGGCGCATCGCCGACGTCGCGGTGTTCGAGAACAACCCGAGCATCTACTACGTCGGCACCGCGCACGGCGGTGTGTGGAAGACGGTGAACAACGGTACCACGTTCACGCCGCTCTTCCAGAACGAAGGGCTCATCGCCATCGGTGATGTGGCCGTGTCGCAAGTGAACCCCGACGTAGTGTGGGCGGGTGCCGGCGAAAGCAACAACCGCCAGAGTACGTCGTGGGGCGGTGGGCTCTACAAGAGCACCGACGGTGGCAAGACCTTCGCGCTGGTGGGGCTTCCCAACAGCAAGCACATCAACCGCATCGTCATTCACCCCACCAACGAGAACATCGTCCTGGTGGCGGCCACGGGCCCGCTCTTCGGCCCCGGTGGTGATCGCGGCATCTACAAGACCACCGACGGCGGTCTCTCGTGGAAGCAGGTGCTCAAGGGCGACGACGACACCGGCGCGAACGATATCGCGCTGTCGCCGAGTGATCCGAACGTGATGTTCGCGAGCATGTACCAGCGCCGTCGCACGGCCTGCTGCATGAACGGTGGTGGCCCCGGCAGCGCGCTCTACAAGAGCACCAACGGCGGTGACACGTGGACGAAGGTCACCGGCACCGGTTTCCCCACCGGTTCGCTCGGCCGCATCGCGGTGGACGTGTTCCGTCAGAGCGCCAACATCGTGTACGCCACGGTGGAAGCGCCCACGATCTCGCGCCCCGGCGCCGGAGGTGCCGCGGCGGCCCCGCAGCCTGAGGGCATGACCAACGCCCCGGCCGGCAGTGCGTCGGGCGCCACGGGGGTGTATCGCTCGCTCGACGGCGGCGCCACGTGGAGCAAGATGAGCGCGACGAACCCGCGCCCCATGTACTTCTCCAACCTGCGCGTGGACCCGGTGAACCCCGATCGCGTGTACATGGGCGGTGTGGGTCTGCACATGACCGTGGACGGCGGCAAGAACTGGGAAACCGATGCGGCGTTGGTGATTCACGATGACATTCACGCCATCTGGGTGAACCCGAAGAACCCCGATCACGTGCTGATCGGCGGTGATGGTGGTCTGGGTGTGAGCTACGACCTGAGCCGCAGCTGGCAGTGGCTCCCCAACCTGCCCGTGGGGCTCTTCTACCACGTGAGCTATGATCTGGAGTGGCCGTACAACGTGTGCGGCGGTATGCAGGACAACTACGACTGGTGCGGTCCCAGCGCGTCGCGGCAGAACCGCGGCATCTTCAACTACGACTGGTTCCAGATCCTCGGCGGCGACGGCTTCGTGGCCATCCCCGACCTGCGCGACTCGCGTATCGTGTACACCGAGTCGCAGGACGGCAACATCGTGCGTCGCAACAAGGTGACCGGTGAGTCACGGCAGATTCGCCCCACCGCGCAGAACGTGACCAATGCGGCGCCGCGCGAAGCGTATCGCTTTCACTGGGATACGCCCCTCATGCTGTCGCCCAACGATCCCGGCGTGCTGATGGCGGCGGCGAACAAGGTGTTCCGCTCGCGTGATCGTGGTGATTCGTGGGAGGCCATTTCGCCCGACCTTACGCAGAACGCCTCGCGCGATTCCATCGTGACGATGGGGCTCAAGGGCAGCGACATCACCATCGCCCGCAACGACGGCATTTCGCAGTGGCCCGCCATCGTGGCCCTCGCCGAAAGCCCCAAGCAGGCGGGTGTGTTCTATACCGGCACCGACGACGGCACGGTGAGCGTGTCGAAGGACGACGGCAAGACATGGACGAACATCACGAAGAATCTCCCCGGCTTCCCGGCGGGGCATGCCTTCGTGAGCGAAGTGGTACCCAGCCGCTTCGAGGCCGGTGTGGTGTACGTGACGGTCGACAACCACCGCCTCAACGATTACGCGCCGTACGTGTGGGTGTCGCGCGATTTCGGTGCCACGTTCACTGCGATCACGAACGGGCTGCAGGGTGAGGTGATCAAGACGCTCACCGAAGACACGAAGAACGCCGACGTGCTGTACGTGGGCACGGAGACGGGCATCTTCCTGTCGCTCGACAAGGGAAAGTCGTGGCGCCGCCTCAAGGCCAACTTCCCCACGGTGCGGGTGGACGAACTCACCATTCATCCGCGCGACAACGCGCTCATCGTGGCCACGCACGGCCGCTCGCTGTGGATTCTCGATCATCTCGAGGCCATCCAGGAGTATGCGGCGGCGCAGAAGGCGGAGGCCGCGCTGTTCACGCCCGGGCCGCAGCTGCAGTGGAAGAGCAAGGACGATCGCAACGACGAGTTCTGGGGGCATCAGTTCTTCACCGGCGAGAACCCGCCGACGGAAGCGGTGATGCAGCTCTATTTCAAGGCGCCGGTGAAGAACCCCATGCTGCGCGTGCTCGACGGCAGCGGCGCGCTGGTGCGTGAGCTCGCGGTGCCGGCGGCGAAGAACGTGGCCGGTATTCAGACGGTGTGCTGGGATCAGCGCGTCACGCCGGTCCCTGAGCTCAACACGGCGGCGCCGGGTGGCGGTCGTGGTGGCGCCGGTGGTGGGCAGGGTGGTGGACCGGGTGGTTTCCCCACGCCACGTCGCGCGATCCCGGGGTATCCGGTGCCGCTGCCTGAGGTGGGCTACCTGGCCGACAACCCGTGCGCGCCGGCCGGTGGGCAGGGTGGTGGTGGCTTCCGCTTCGGCGGTGGCGTCAACCAGGGGCCGCTCGTACTGCCCGGCACGTACACGGTGGCGCTGGTGATCGACGGCAAGGAAGTGGCGCGCAAGCCGCTCACGCTGGTGGCGGATCCCGAGGTGAAGCTCACCGCCGAGCA
>Ga0164292_10000313_pt1 | contig 36540 bp, 28 predicted proteins | sample GEODES117metaG_FD_111486 | JGI IMG/M metagenome (GOLD analysis project Ga0164292, IMG submission 111486) | Eutrophic lake water microbial communities from Lake Mendota, Wisconsin, USA - GEODES117 metaG | ecosystem: Environmental > Aquatic > Freshwater > Lake | place: USA: Lake Mendota...
AAGACAGTGTAATACCATTATTGACGATGGCGCTTTACAAACAATACCGGCAGGAAGAGAAAATTTTTTCCGGTATGATTCCAAAAATCGACAATGCTTTTGCTGCCATCGCTTCGGGAGTAGACAAAGTGACGATTGGTAAAGCTGAAGATCTTGAAGAACTCAGTCAAGGCAGAACCGGAACAATACTGACACATGAATGATAAACACCTTTTTGAAAATGCGTTCGAGTTACTGAAAGAGCTCATCGCCATCCCTTCATTTTCTAAGGAAGAACATGGTACAGCAGGAGCTATTTCGCGCTTCCTCGCTGTCAGAAGTATAGAGCACACCTGGGTAGGAAATAACATCTATGCGTTGAACAAACATTTTGATGCCAGTAAACCAACCCTGCTTCTCAATTCTCACCACGATACGGTAAAACCGAATAACTCATACACCCTCGATCCATTTGAACCTATTGTAAAAGACGGAAAACTATATGGCCTCGGCAGCAATGATGCCGGGGGCGCCCTGGTTTCCCTGATCGCATGTTTCATTCATTTTTATGAACTAGAGGGCCTGGAGTATAACATCGTGCTGGCAGCTACAGCGGAGGAAGAGATCTCCGGACCTAACGGAATCGAGTATACGCTGAAATACCTCCCATCGTTGGATTGTGCCATTGTAGGGGAGCCCACCCTGCTCAATCTGGCCATTGCCGAGCGGGGTCTGTTGGTGCTCGACTGCACGGCCAAAGGCCGTTCCGGTCATGCTGCCCGAAATGAAGGAGAAAATGCCATTTCGAAAGCCGCTAAAGATATCGCATGGTTCAGCAGTTATAACTTCCCAAAAGTTTCCGATCTGCTAGGCCCTGTGAAAATGACCGTAACGGTTATAGAAACAGATAACAAAGCGCATAATGTGGTTCCCGACTCCTGTCGCTTTGTGGCAGACATCAGGGTGAATGAATGTTATCATTTTGAAGAAGTGCTGGAAACGATCAGGGAGAATGTGTCATCTGAGGTTATTCCAAGGAGCTTCAGGATGAGGTCAAGCCTGATCCCTGAAGACCATCCGTTGGTCGTAGCAGGTAAAAAATCGGGGCGCACGGTATACGGTTCCCCTACTACCTCGGATAAGGCCCTGATACCCTGCCCCGCCCTCAAACTGGGGCCCGGCGATTCAGCAAGAAGCCATACCGCAGACGAATATATTTTCATCGATGAGATCAGGCAGGGAATTGAACTCTATATTGAGATCACTGAAAGCCTGGTCAACCCCAAATAAAACAATCATGAAACTCTGGCAAAAAGACAGCACAAGCGTATCTGAACTGATTGAAAAATTCACCGTTGGGCGTGACCGTGAGTTTGACCTGATGCTGGCCATTCATGATGTGGAAGGATCGATCGCACATGTGACCATGCTGGGAGAAACCGGACTGATGACTTTGGCAGAAGCAAATGATGCTGTAGCGGGCCTGAAAGAGATCGCTGCGGAGATAGCGGGTGGCACTTTTGTCATTGAAGATGGCGTGGAAGATGTTCACAGTCAAGTTGAATTCCTACTCACAAAAAAAATCGGTGACGCCGGAAAAAGAATTCACAGCGGTCGCAGTCGGAATGACCAGGTAGCAGTAGACATCAAGCTTTTTCTGAGGACAGCCTTAACCGATCTGACAGAAGAAGTAAAACAACTTTTTGACCTGTTGCTGTTAAAAAGCGAAACTTATCGTGAACATATGCTGCCGGGATATACCCATCTCCAGCTGGCCATGCCATCTTCCTTTGGGTTATGGCTGGGATCCTATGCGGAGAGCCTGGTAGACGACATGGAAATGGTTGCAGCAGCATATTCCGTGACCAACAAAAACCCTCTCGGAAGTGGCGCTGGTTATGGATCCTCATTTCCGTTGAACAGGCAGCGAACTACAACCCTGCTGAAATTCAAAACACTAAACTGGAACGCTGCTTACGCCCAGATGAGCAGGGGGAAAACAGAAAAGATTGTGTCCATGGCCCTGTCGTCTGTAGCGGCCACACTCAACAAACTATCCATGGATTGCTGCCTGTATATGAACCAGCAGTTTGGCTTCATAAGTTTACCCGACGAACTGACAACGGGCAGCAGCATCATGCCGCACAAAAAAAATCCGGATGTATTTGAATTGATCCGGGGTAAATGTAATCGGATCCAGTCTGTCCCTAACGAGCTCACCATGCTCACCAGCAATCTTCCTTCTGGTTATCACCGGGAGATGCAACTGACCAAAGAGATCTTGTTTCCCGCCCTGCAGGAGTTATCGCTTTGCATCCAGTTGATGAGGATGATGCTGGAAGGTCTGCAGGTAAAGCAAGACATTCTGAAAGATGAGAAATACAAATATCTTTTCAGTGTAGAGGCGGTGAACGAACTGGTGAACAAGGGGATCTCTTTCCGGGATGCTTATAAAGAAGTAGGCAACCGTATTGAGAAAGGAGAATTTCATTTCGATACCTCACAAAAACTGAAACATACCCACGAAGGCAGTATCGGAAATCTTTGTAACGACCAGATTAAAAAAGAAATGCAGAAAGTCCTTGGAAAATTGACGGATTGACGAATTCGCTAATTCGCCAATCCGTCAATCCGCTAATCCTATAACGACATCATCTCCTTAAACTTAACAGCCTGCCGGCGGCTGACCTCGATCTTTTCACCACCCCTGATCTCCAGCAAAAGACCGCCATTAAAATAGGGCTCTACTTTCTCGATCATACGAAGATTCACAATATGTTTTCTGTTGGCGCGGAAAAAGACTTTTTCATCGAGCCGCTCTTCGAGGGCATTAAGCGACTTAAGGATAAGTGGCTTATTGTTTCCGAAATACACTTTAGCGTAGTTGCCTACAGATTCGAACAACCTGATCTCAGAAAGTTTTACAAACCAGCATCTCTCGCCGTCCTTAACAAAGACCTGGTCATTGTCGTTCAACGCACCTCTTGATACGCCTTGATGCTCGGAATGACCCATCTCTTTCTCTTCGAGGTGCTCAAGTTTATGAAGGGCATCTGCAAGCCTTCCCGGATCGATCGGCTTAAGCAGGTAGTCCAGGGCATTGACTTCAAATGCTTTCAATGCGTATTCATCATAGGCAGTTGTGAAAATCACATGCGGAGCGCGCTCCAGCTCAGCGAGCATATCAAATCCTGTTTTACCCGGCATCTGGATGTCAAGGAAAATCAACTCAGGATGTAATTCGTCGATCTTCTCAATACCTTCAACGGCATTCGAAGCTTCCGCAACAATCTCTATCTCCGGATGCTCAAGCAACAGTTTTCTCAACTCATTTCTGGCCAGTCTTTCGTCATCAATGATGATTGCTCTTTTCGACATAGCGTATAAAATTAATTCTGTATAGGTATTTTAACTTTTGCCTCTACGAAATCCCCCTCCATATCGTTTATTTCAAACACTGCGTGCGGACCGAATAAAAGTCCAAGCCGGTTTGATGTACTCTGCAGTCCGAAACCCTCCTTATTGATCGCTCCATTCAGCCGGCCCGTGTTCCTTACGATCAACTCATGGTGATCATCTTTAAAATCGGAAATGATCTTGACCATACCGCCGGCTACGTTCTTGCTGATCCCGTGTTTGATCGCGTTCTCCACCAAAGTTTGCAGCATCATGTACGGCACAGGCTGGTTAAGGGTATCCTCATCAATATCATACTCCACCTTCAAGCGGTCTTCAAACCTGATATGCTCCAGTGCAAGGTAATCCCTAACGATACCCAACTCCCGGGTTAGGGGAACCGTTTCAACATTTTCAGCCTGCATACTGCTCCTTAATATATTGCTAAGCTCGGTGATCGCGTCACGAGCTCGTACAGGGTTCTCATCAATCAATGCCCGAATGCTGTTCAACGCATTAAAAATAAAATGTGGGTTAATGTGAGCCTTGATCGTTTTGAGCTCCAGCTCCTTGACAAGTGCCTGGAGCTTTAACGTATCAAACTGTTGTTTGCGCGACTTATTGATAAAGTGGAAAATGAAATAGATCATGTTCCAGATGAACAGGTATACAAAAGAATAAAACGTATTGCTGACTATAACGAGCGTTTCGTTCATCTCACCTTCTTTCTCCAGTCTGAGATTCAGTGATTTAGTGAGCCAGGTGTTCAGCGCACCAATGATCAACGCAAAAACAAGGCTGATTAACAGAAATCCAATGATCTGGATATTCAATGGTTTCTGCAACAGGCTCAACCGATGAACCACCATTCTCATCAAATGCGTAAATACCACACCGAGAATGACAAAAGCAAGCAGCCGGCCAATGAAAAAGGAATCAAAACTTTCAAAGGACGCCGCAAAGAACGTATTGGTTAACACGAACATACCCCAGCCCAGGGCCTGGAAAAGCCAATACTTGGGTATTCTTTGAAACACATTCGACATAGCTGAACGGTAAATGTAATTGTAAGTACATCCCAATTTAATGTTTTTGGATTAATGGCGATATAACTCATCCAATGGTGATATAGTAGTTCTGCTAAGGGCTTTTGCAATTGTAGTATAAAAGTAGAAAGGCAATATTTACGCCGTAGAATTGGCGCCCCTCTATTTTCGATAACCCATCTTTTCAAAACAAACTTTACCCTTTTGACTATTTCACTGATTACGACCATTTTTACTGTTCCCCTAAAGGCAAATGCACAATTCGGACGGATTCTGATCAATGAATACATGCCCTGGCCAGGCAACGCATGTGCCAGTTCCGCTCTCGACTTCATGGGCATTGAATATAAATCCAACGGAGAATCTACCGGCAGGGGTAACTCGATCGCGCGAAAACCCGACGAGGATTGTGGTTGGGTTAAAGACATACAGCAATGCGACTCTGAAACCAATAATACTCCCGGCGAAAGGTATTCTTTCACCATGAGTAAGTATATCACGGAAGACCATTATCGCGCAGGTGGCACAGCAAGATTTGTAGTAGACCCGAACCCGGCAAGCACCTGGTTTCCGGTTGACTGCATTGTGGGCTTCGATGCGTATGGCGACAGTCAGTTCACGGTCTCTGACACGTATACAACCACCAGCAGACGAGAAAACGTTGAAATACAAGTGTTTAACCCGGCAGGACAGGAAATGTACCATCACAAATACACGGTCAGCCAGAAAACCAACCCGCTCGAACTTCCCGCAGAAAAGCTCCAAAGTGGATTGTATTTTGCAAAAACATGAGTTAGGCTGAATTATGTTGAGACTTTGAGGGATATAAAACAATAAGCCAAAACATATTGGCTGATTAATTGTTATTATTTCCAGTATTTTGCAAGGGCCGTACGGTCGGCCTGCGTAATTTTATCTATCAAAAATCAGCTTCTTTCATGGATTTTTATCAGGGGCCCCTATTGAAAGAGATCAATTCACCGGATGATCTCAAAAAACTTGGTAAGGAACAACTGCATCAGGTTTGTGACGAGCTCAGGCAATACATCATTGATGTTGTGAGTGTGCATGGTGGCCATTTTGGCGCCAGTCTTGGTGTTGTTGAACTGTCAGTTGCCCTGCATTATGTTTATAATACCCCCTACGATCAACTTGTATGGGACGTGGGCCATCAGGCATACGGTCATAAGATCCTGACGGGACGTAAAAATGAATTTCCTACCAATCGTAAATATGGCGGCCTGAGCGGATTTCCAAAACGGAGTGAGAGTAAGTACGACAGTTTTGGAGTGGGTCACTCATCTACATCTATCTCCGCGGCTCTGGGCATGGCCCTCGCTGCGAAGGTAAAAGGGGAGCACGATAAGCAATGTGTGGCGATTATTGGAGATGGCGCAATGACTGCCGGGATGGCATTTGAGGCGATGAACCACGCCGGGGTATCTGACGCCAATGCCCTGATCATATTAAACGACAACTGCATGAGCATCGACCCAAATGTTGGTGCACTCCGAGAATACCTGACAGATATCACTACCTCGCAGACATACAATAAGATCAAGGATGATATTTGGAATGTACTCGGCAAACTTCCTGTAGGTAAATCCTTTACCCGCGAAATGGCGAGTAAACTGGAACATTCTGTCAAGGGATTCATCAACCAGAGCAGCAATTTATTTGAGGCTATGAAGCTCCGCTACTTTGGGCCCATAGACGGACATAATATAACCAAGCTTGTTGACACCCTCGAAGACCTCAAGAATATACCCGGCCCGAAACTGCTTCATATCATTACGGTGAAAGGAAAGGGGTATGCCCTTGCCGAGCTCGATCAAACCAAATGGCATGCGCCTGGCTTGTTTGATAAAGTGACAGGTGAAATTTATAAGAAGAAATTTGATACTCCCCAGCCTCCTAAATATCAAGATGTATTTGGGCATACGATCATAGAACTGGCAGAAAAAAACCCCACGATCATGGGGATTACACCTGCCATGCCTTCAGGCTCTTCCCTTAAATTTATGATGGATAAAATGCCTGACCGCGCCATTGATGTGGGTATTTGCGAGCAGCATGCCGTTACGCTTAGCGCTGGCCTGGCCACACAAGGCATGAAGGTTTTCTGCAACATTTATTCATCATTCATGCAGCGCTCGTACGACATGGTTATCCATGATGTTGCCATTCAGAAACTCCCTGTGGTGTTCTGTTTGGACCGTGCAGGCCTGGTTGGTGAAGATGGACCCACACACCATGGCGCGTACGACATTCCATTTATGAGGTGTATCCCCAATATGATCGTTAGCGCTCCCATGAATGAGGCTGAGCTGAGGGATTTGATGTACACTTCACAGCTGGACACGCTGCAATACCCAATGGTGATCAGATATCCAAGGGGTGAAGGCGTAATGCCGGAGTGGAGAACGGAGATGAAGGAGATAGAGATCGGAAAAGGAAGGAAATTAAAAGACGGCGATACCATAGCTGTTCTTAGTTTCGGACATCCCGGTAATTTTGCTGCAGCTGCAATCCGAAACCTCAAGACCTATGGCATAAATGCCGGGCACTACGATATGCGTTTTGTAAAGCCCCTTGACAAGGCATTGCTTCACGAAGTGTTTTCGAAGTATTCAAAAATAATTACTGTTGAAGATGGCACCATCGTTGGTGGCTTTGGCTCAGCCATTCTTGAATTCATGGCGGAGCATGGTTATCAGGCGGAACTCAGAATGTTAGGTATCCCTGACCGGCTGGTGGAGCATGGAAGCCTGAAAGAGCTGCACCGCGAATGCGGGTACGACGCGATGGGCATAGAAGAAACCGCAAAAGAGATGATGAAAGAATTAGTGGTAGTTCAGCAGTTCCAGTAAGGGTCGGATGTTAGATGACATCATTGCTCCTGAGAACGCAGACCCTAATTAATGAAGTATACGGCAACTGCAAATGCGACCACTGAGAAGATTAGACCCTAATTAAAAAAGTATACGGCAACTGCAAATGCGACCACTGAGAAGATCAGACCGTACATGAAGATGGTATAGCTGTGGCGTAAATATTTGTATTTCTTTCCCAACACCATGCCGAGATAATAAATGTCTTTGGTCAGGCTTGAATACAGGTAATCCTTATCAGAGATCATCTGCAGAATGCCCGACTGATAATTCTCCAGCGTCATTTTATTGAAATGGCCGAAAAACAGAAGGTTGATCTTTCTGTTATCAATGTCTTCTTGGGTAAAATCACCTCCAACGATCTTTGGCCGGGTGGCAAGGATCGCAAAAATGATCGTCACAATATTTACGAGCAACAGACAGATCGTGGGTAAGATCAGATACGGATAATCTTCCAATTTGCCCAGTAACACGGACAGGATCACCGAAATAATGATGGAATTGACGGAGATCATGACGCCTGCCTTGTTATCAGCCAGCGCACTAAGCTCCATATGATTTCGGGACGTAAGCCTGAACAGCGTCTCGATACCACGGGAGGGACGATTATCGTCCTTTTTCTTTTTCTTCTTATCCAGCTTAATGGGAACAACCGCAGGTGCTTCACCGGAGGCTTCTATGGCGGCTTTCTGCTCCATTTTCGCGAGCTTCTTCTCGTGCCTTTTCTTCAGGTCCCTGAAGTAAATTTCTTTCGCAGGCTGTAATTCCTGTTTGGCGAACTCAGTAAAGTATTGGTGACTCTCCATGAAACGAAGGGTATTGGCCCTCCATTCAACGTTGGTGATCTCACTTCCTGTCAACAGCTCAGTTTCTTTTTTTAGCAAATCATTTTTCTCCTGGAAGATCGCTTTACCGAAATGGAAGAGGTCGGCGTCAGCCATGATCTTTTCACCAAGGGTGTGTGGCTCCTGTGGTATTCTGGTGGCCATGATACAGCCTTCAACTACTTTAATAATTGCGTCATCCACTCCTTTTACCTCCAGGTACTTTCTGGCCATGACGGCACTATTTTGCTCATGATTTTCCGGCCCGGTATACATATAAGCCAGATCGTGGAACCAGGCTGCCGCAATAATGGGAAACCTTTCTTCCTCGGTCATGCCGTAAAATCCACTAATGGTAATAACAGCGGACACTACCTCCTGGATATGCTGTACGTTGTGATAGATATTGCGTGGATCCTGTTGTTCCCGATATTGCTGCCCTATATGCGATTCAATATCAGACAGGAGGTGTTCGAGTTGCATGCCGGGGATTAATTAATGACCTTAAAATACAATAATATCAATAATTTTAGATACATTATGACAACACCACTAACGATATTGATCTGCCTTGCCCTCGTTGCGTGCTCAGGGGGCAGCAAGAATGGCACCGGAATGGCCTCTCCCGCTGGTTATGACCTCAACAACCCGGAAAAGATCCTCCTGAGTGAAAAAATGGACGAAATCTCGGGGATCAGGTACGACAGTGCAAACAAACAGTTCATCGCGTTGAATGATGAGGAGGGCAAGCTATATAAGATCGACATGAATGGCAGGGTGGTGGGGAAAGCCTTTAAATTTGCCAAGAAAGGCGATTTTGAAGAGCTTGACTTCGACGGTACTTTCTGGTATGCCGTGAAAAGTAATGGCGAGATCCACCGTATCGGAAACGCCTTTACGGACAGCCCTAAGGTTAAGGTATTTCCGTTTACTGAACCTGGTGTAGAGTTTGAAACGATCTGCTTTGATCCCTCCAAACGAAATCTCTTCATCCTTACCAAAACGCCTAAATCACTGCAGGAAGGAAAGATTGCTGCTTTTATTCTTGATACCGTCACTGGCAAGTTCAGTTTCGCGCCCGAATACGCTCCCGATTCTGCCGCTCTCACCCAGATAGCAGGGAATCCGAAACTTTTCTGCAAGCCCACCTCCGCAGCCTTTCATCCGATCAGCGGCGACTTATATATTATCTCTGTAAACGACAGGATCTTGCTGATCATGAATAACGGCACGGTCAAACACTGTTTTAAACTGAATAAGAAAACTTTCCGCCAGCCGGAAGGCATTTGTTTCGCCCCCAACGGCGATATGATGATCTCTAATGAAGCCGGGGATGGGAAAGCAAACATTCTGGTGTTCAGGAGGGAGCAGGAAAGGCAGCACAGTAACGCGGATGGTCTTTAAATGTCCGCTCAAACCCCGAACTTCTTCAAGATCGGTTTTCTCGACCTCATCACCGAGCATATTCTTTTCTGCATGAGGCGCGGATAAAGAGGAGAAGTTGTCGTAGCCTTGTGTTACTCAGGTACTTGAAATTGAACTGTTCTACTATGGGCTATAGAATCACCGAAATACCCTGATCTTATTCAGGATGCGGGATGAATATCTTGCTCTTCATTATACTCGATAATAAAGTTATTGGTCCCTTCGCCAATCAGTATTTTCAGATGCTGCATTTGAACCAGTTCAAGTACGGTAAGGAATAGGAATATGGCATGGATCCTGTCCTGACAAACATCAAAGATCTTTTCAAAAGCCATGTTCTTTTCCCGCTTTGAAGTTTCCATCATGTATTCCCGGCTTTGCTCCATAGTGTAGTTATAGCGGTAAACCACGTGTTGCGGTTTATTGTTCCGCTCATACATCCGGGTCATCACCTTTTCAAAAACCTTCATCAGCTTATAGAGCGTGATGGCCTGGATCTCAGTGCCTTCAGAAGCTTCTTCGCCTAAATGACTCAGCTCTTTCTGCAGGTTGCCTCTCTTGACCATCAGCATTCGTGTAGCTTCAAGTTCAGCCATTTTGAGGGAAGCTTCTTTGAATTTCTTGTACTCCAGGATCTTGTCAATCAGTTCCTGGCGAGGATCAATCTCATTACCCTGTTCGTCCACTTCCTTGCGGGGCAGTAGCATTTTCGCCTTGATCCGCATGAGGGTTGAAACAAACAGAATGAATTCACTGCTTAGTTCAATATTCAATTCTCCATCGCTGTGAATGAACTTCATGAAGTCCTCGATCAGTTTGGTGATCGGTATATTGTAGATATCCAGTTCGTCGCGCTCGATGAAAAATAAAAGCAGGTCGAACGGGCCTTCAAACTGAGGTAACTTTATCTGATAGGAAGTTGTATTCATACAAGTAGAAATAAAGAGGGTGATCTTTATCAATCACCCTCTACTATTGTCAAATGTACTATTTGTATGACTAAAATTTCGTAGTTAATCCCACCGAAAGCAGGGATTTGATTTGCGTCCGTGGCGCGTTGCTGTTTGGGCCAAATAAACGTACATCATCGTCGTAAATCAGGTCAAAATTGTATGTAACGCCCAGCCATTTATTCACTTTCATGGTCAGCACGTTTGTCCAAAAGATATCCACATTTTGTGGATTTGCCAGATAATTGGAAAAGAGATCCATACGACTACGCAGGTTCACGTTTTTAGCGATGTCTTTATTAAACACCATTGAGACAAAGGCACCTGCTTCCAAACGGGCGGATTTTCCCGCATCGAGGCCATACCTTTCTCCAAGCCCGGCATATTTTTCACTTACAAAAGTCCAGCGGGCAGATATCGGTGATAAGAATACATTGAAATAATCAACGGGCGTCCAGTCGAAACCCGGAGCAATGGTTAAGTAACCCGGCGCCATAAAAGCGGAGGTCAGCTCATAAGGCGATTGGTTATAGTCGAATCCTTCTGAGAACTGTGTTCTGAAATTTCCCACTACACCAAAGCCCCATTTCTTGGTAATGGTCCTGGAGTATTTTGTATAAAAATCAAATCGGTCATCTGTTTTCCTGGTCCCCTGTGAACTGGTTCTCTGCAAGGCATAAAACATATCCAGGTTATTGACCCATTTTGCTTTCTCTGTTTTATAGACAGCAAACAAATTCACGTTGGCGTTGATGGCCATCGAGTTATTCTCGGCGCCTGCTGCCCAGTTGCTTGAATTTCCCTGCGCGAGGCCAAGACTTATGTTTGCGCCTTTTTTCCAGCCGGTTATGTGCGTGGTGTCTTCCTCGAGGACTTTAGTTGCGGAGTTTTTCAACTCGGTTACTGTTGGATCCTGCGCCATGCTTAGGCAAGAAACCATCAGCAAAGCTGCACTTAATACAATTCTCATTATGGTCGCTGTTTTATTTCTTCTTCAATTCATCACGGATCTCTGCCAAAAGTACTTCAGCTGCAGTTGGGGCAGCCACCACTTCCTCTTTCTTCTTAAACCGGTTTACCGCTTTCAGCATAAGGAATAATACAAATGCAATAATGATGAAATCCAGGGCGGCTTGCAATAACACGCCGATCTTAATACCACCAACAGTAAGTGTGCTGAATTTTTCAGAATCTCCGATCACTGCACCGATCACAGGCATGATCACTGCATCCACCAGTGCGGTAACGATGTTGTTGAAGGCTCCACCGATGATAACACCAATGGCGAGGTCCAATACATTACCCTTGACGGCAAATTCCCTGAATTCTTTAATAAATCCCATAAATGAAGTTTTATCTGTTTGACTGCAAAAATAGATTTAGAGTACCACACTCAGAATTTTGAATGGGTCCTATCTGTCGCATATTTATAAGATTTGACACAACAGGGGGGAATTGTTGCCAAAAAAGGCAACCTTACAACCATAGACCCCAAAAAACGACTGCAGTTGATCAACTGGCTCATTTTATCATTCTTACCATTATTGGGGGCTCCTCCTTTATTTTGATGAAAAAAGGTTTGAAAAACCTGAATGCCTGGCAGTTAGCCATTCTACGCATTTTCCCGCCGGTATCACCCTGCTCCCTTTTTCCATTCATAACCTGAGATTGATCCCGTGCAAGGACCTTCCCCCTGATCTTTTTATCGGGCCTGCCGGGGACCTTCATTCCAGCCTACCTGTTTTGCTCTGCGGAAACAGCGCTTGATAGTTGCATTTGCCGGGATCCTGAATGCGCCAACCCCGATGTTCACGATGGCCATCGGAGCTGGATTGTTTCATTCCAAAATCCCATTCTGGGGCTTTATGGAAGGCGAAAGCATTGGCGGCCTTCAGATTTTATACCTGGGGAGATGATCCTCACAGGCATTTATCTAGCATATAAATAAGGCTCAAACAGGTCGAAATTCCGGAGATGGGGGTCTAAGCGTTTGATGATGCCTCAGACGGACATGATCTCCTTCTCTTTCAGCATCAGGTGCTTATCCACCATGGCAATAAACTTATCGGTCATCTCCTGGATCTCATCTTCAGAATCCTTGGCCAGATCTTCACTTAGGCCGTCTTTTTTCAATTTCTTGATATGTTCGATAGCATCCCTGCGGATATTGCGAATGGCCACCTTAGAATGTTCTCCTTCGGCAAGTACCCTTTTCACGATCTCTTTTCTCCGTTCTTCCGTCAGGGGCGGAAGGAAGATCCTGATGATTGTCCCGTCGTTCTGGGGATTAACACCCAGATTAGCCGCAATGATGGACCTTTCGATGGGTTGAAGCATATTCTTTTCCCAGGGTTGGATCACCAGCGTACGGGCATCCGTTACGGTGATATTGCCTACCTGGCTAATGGGTGTAGGATTCCCGTAATAGTCTACGACGAGGCCGTCAAACATGTTGGGGTTGGCGCGTCCTGCACGGATCTTGGTCAACTCGGATTCAAGGTGGCTTATCGCTTTTTCCATGCTGTCAAGAGCATGTGCTGAAATACTTATCAATTCGTCTGACATAGCTTAGGTTCTTATTAGTGCAAATCTAAAGAAAGCACTGCAATCGGTCTAAAAAACAAGCTGGCATCCTCCGGAGCAATGGAGACCGGATTTAATTTTGTTCGGGATGTATGTAGGTCTTCTTTTTAAGCTGCAGGATCTTTGAAGTAAGTGTTGCATCATCGAGTGAGATATGCTCTGGTTCCTCATTGCGCTTCCGTGTATAAAACAGAACGCCTGTAAATGCCGAGATCAGACCAACGAGCAAAATGATCAGGTATGTGCAGTTCATATTGCGACAGGCATAGGCAATGCCGATAAAAACGATGTTCACCCCCACGCATAGATAAGTGATCGCAGCGTGTGAAAGTTTGTGATCCATCAGCAAATGATGGATATGGTTCCTGTCTGGCGAAAAAGGAGAACGCCTGCTCAATATGCGGAGTGAAAAAACCCTGAGGGTGTCAAAAAGAGGCACCATAAGGATAGCAAAGCCGATGGCTGGCGAAGCCGCGATAGGAACGGTAGACGCAGGGCTGTCGGCTACATTGATGAACCTGATAACCAGTATCGCGTTCACCATGCCAATCAGCAGGGAGCCTGTATCACCCATAAAAATTTTAGCGGGAGAATAATTAAAAATCAAAAATGCAATAAGACTCCCGCCAAGGCAGAATGCCAGCGTTGCATAATCGACCTCGCCGATCACATAAAAATAGATTCCAAAAACCAGCGAGGTCATCAGGCCCAGGCTACCCGCCAATCCATCAATGCCATCGATCAGGTTGAAAGAATTGATGATCACGATAATGGTGAAATAAGTGAAGACCAGGCTGAAAGACTCGGGAAGCTCGTGCACTCCGAAAAAGCCGTGCATACTGCTGATCACTAATCCACCCTTATATACGATCAGGAAAGCAGCCACCATTTGTCCAACGAATTTCTTCATGGGCGACAGCACCATAATATCGTCTTTCAGGCCAAGGAAAAATATTACGAGTGCCGCAGCAAAAAAATATTGAAAGTCAGGCGCCTGAGAAAAACTGATCGTAAATAAACTGGCGAGAACAAAACCGGCGAAAATACCAAGACCACCTAAGGAGGGTATAGGAAGGATGTGAATCTTTCTTTCATCCGGATGATCAAAAAGCTTTTTTGTGTTAGCAATCTGGATGATTATAGGGATCGCAGCGAAGGTGATCATAAAGGCAATTGCTGATCCCAATAATATTTTGTCCATTAGAACAGTGTTTTGAAGGTCAAAAATAGGTTGAAATGATTTGTTAACAAAGGCATTCCAACTAATTCATCATTAGTTCATGTGTCAACTTAATTTATTTCTAAAGATACCCGCTAAGAACCCTTACCACAACCGTCTACTTTCAGATAACGGAACAACAGCCGGGAAAGTATTTGGAATCAGCGCCTTATATCAAAAAAATACTGCTAATACGATTTTCTACTATTCTTTGCCCGGATTGGCAATAAATGATAGATTTGCGGCAGATTTTAGACATATATGGGCAACCTTAAGCAAATTGCAAGCCAAGTGCGCCGCGACATCATCAGGATGGTACATGGGGTACAAAGTGGACACCCGGGCGGGTCGTTGGGATGTGCAGATTATTTCACAGCGCTGTTTTTTGAAACGATGGAGCACAAGCCTGAATTCAATATGGATGGGCTGAATGAGGATGTTTTTATCCTCTCGAACGGACATATTTCACCCGTTTATTATTCTTCGCTTGCCCGTTCGGGTTATTTCCCTGTTTCGGAGTTATCCACTTTTAGAAAACTCAATACCAGGTTGCAGGGTCATCCTACAACACACGAGCACCTGCCAGGGGTAAGAATTGCTTCCGGCTCACTGGGCCAGGGCCTTAGTGTAGCGATAGGCGTTGCCTTGAGCAAGAAACTCAATAACGACAGTCACCTCGTATTTTCACTGCATGGAGACGGAGAACTGCAGGAAGGCCAGATCTGGGAAGCGCTGATGTTTGCTGCTCATTATAAAGTAGATAACCTGATCACTACGGTTGACTGGAACGGACAGCAGATCGACGGGCCAACCAGCCTGGTCATGGGACTCGGGAATATCCGGGAAAAATTTGAAGCTTTCGGCTGGGAGACGCTGGAAATGAACGGCAATGATATGGATGACGTAGTGGCTACCCTGAATAAAGCCAAAACCCTGACTGGCAAGGGCAAGCCCATCGCCATCATGATGCATACCATTATGGGCAAAGGGGTTGATTTCATGGAAAATGACCACAATTGGCATGGTGTTGCTCCAAACGACGAGCAACTCGTCAAGGCGCTGGCGCAGCTTCCGGAGACCTTAGGGGACTATTAGGATTGGCTGATTAGCTGATTGGCTCATTAGCCAATTCTGCTCGGTAAAATGCTTGAAAGAATTAGCCAATGAGCTAATGAGTAAATTAGCTAATTTCTTAGCTCAAACGCCTGCTTCGATGCCCGATACGCGGGGAACCAGGACGCCAGAAGGCCAATGGCCATAACGGTGCAGGTCACCATTAGAAAATCGCCCCACACTAATTTTACCGGATAGTAGTCGATCAGGAAAGACTCACCCTGCAGGGGTACCAGTTTGTAGTTGATCTGCAGAAAATATAACAGCACAGCCAGTAACATCCCTACCGCTGCGCCTATACCGGCCAAAACCAAACCCTCAGTTAAAAAGATCTTTCGAATCATCTGCCTGTCCGCTCCCATGGCCTGAAGCACTTGGATATCTTTCTGCTTTTCCAGGACCAGCATCGTGAGGGCACCCACCATATTAAAGGCTGAAACCAACAATATCAAAGTAAATATGCCGTAAATCGCCCATTTCTCCAGCCGAATGGTGGAGTAAAGTGTTTTATTCTGTTCGTACCTGTCTAAAACATTCACCTTGCTTCCCAGCAGCTTTCCGACTTCCTCTTTCACGATATCAACCTGGGCAGTGCTTGTCACTGCAATTTCGGCAGCACTATATTCATCCGGACCATAGTTCAGGTACTGCCGCGCAAAATCGAGATTGGTCAGCACATATTTGTTATCAAAATCCTGTTGAATCGCAAAACTTCCTGAAGGCTGCACCTGACCTACCCCCAATGCATCCAGGGGATTGGATAGGTCGGCAACCCCTTTTCTGGGCATGTAGATGGTCAGGGGCGACAATGCGCGGTCTGACATGACACCTATCGCATTTTCGATACCTACGCCCAACACCAATCGCGGCGACTCAGCATTCCCGAGATCAAAATTTCCCCTGATCATTTTTGTCGGCACACCGGCTACATTCCCGTAATGCTCGTCTACTCCTTTCACGTACACCACGGTCTGCATTTCCCCGTTTTGCAACAATGCTTTGTCTTCCGCGATCAACGTCACTTCTTTCAACCCGGGAATTTTTCGTAAAGCGGCGATCTGGTCCGGGCTCAGCCTGATGGCTTTCCCTGATACCGGCTCCACCCTGATATCAGTATAGAAAGATGAGTATAAAGATTTCACCAGGGACTCAAAACCGTTGAATGCACTGAGGATAATGATCAGTGCCGCAGTGCCAACGGCAATGGCCGACACACTGACCCACGCGATCACATTGATGGCATTGGTTGACTTCTTTGCCCTGAAATATCTCCAGGCGAATGTGAAATACAAATTGGAATTTGATGAATGTGATAAATCTGGTGAATGCGGACAATCTTATCCTTCGTCATCCTTTTTCTCTTCATTCAGCTTCTTGAAGATCTCTTCGATCTTGAATACCTGATCCAGCGTGTCGTCCAGGTAAAACCTCAGTTCCGGCATTCTCCTCAACTGGTGCTTAACCCTTGCGGTTAATTCCCGCTTGATCTCCGGCTTCCGGTCTTCAAAAACCTGCATCGTTTTTTCTACATCACTTACTTTAAAAAGACTGAGGTAGATTCTTGCCTCCAGCAGATCGGGCGTGATCTTGACACCTGCAATGGAAACCATACCTCCGTTCAGCATGTTCAAGGCCATTCTCATGAAAATATCGTTCATTTCTTGCTGGATCACACCGGCCACCTGTTTCTGTCTTTTTCCCTCCTGCATATTGATCAATCTTAAAGGCTGTAAAAATAACTACTTTTGCGGCAATCAAACGAGGTATATAAAACCCGATGAAGAGTCTTAAAGTGATTTTCTCTTATATACGCCGATATCCTAAACTGGTATCCCTGTATTTCTTTCTGAACCTGCTTTCATCGTTTTTCTCGCTATTGTCGTTAAGCATGCTGGCACCGTTCCTTACGCTCATTTTTGGTGTTCAGTCGCAGTCGCAGGTGGTGGGCTCCTTCAGGATAGGCAAGTCTATGGATAATTTCTATGCCTATTTGACACAGCTCATCAATTCTGATGAGGGAAAGGTCAAAGCATTGGCTATACTCTGCATTATTGTTGTAATTGCTATACTGCTAAAAAACCTCTTCCTGTATTCAGCCCTGTACGTGCTTACCCCCATACGCAACAGCATCATCAACGATATGCGTAATGAAATGTTCCGAAAGATCCTGCAGCTTCCCATTGGCTATTTCAGCGACCAGCGGAAAGGAGATATCATGAGCAGGCTCACCAACGACCTGCAGGATGTGGAATATTCAACCATCAGCTTCCTGGAAACTTTCTTCAGGGAGCCCGTAACGATCATTCTTTTCCTTGCTTACATGATCAATTTGAGCCCCCAGCTTTCCATGTTCCTGCTGATCTTTCTGCCAATCGCGGGGCTGGTCATTGGCCGGATCGGGCGCTCTCTGAAAAAAGTGTCTACCCGAGTTCAGGAAAAACTGGGGGATATCCTCACCACTATTGAGGAGACACTGGGCGGCATGAGGGTGATTAAGGGGTTTAATGCAGAAGAGCAGCAACATCACCGATTTGTAAACGAAAATAATCTGCTGCTTTCTATCAAGAATGCGGCTAATCGAAGGCGTGACCTGGCTTCCCCCGTGTCTGAAACCCTGGGGATACTGGCTGTTTGCGGCGTATTATACTATGGCGGGAGACTGGTATTAGGGCAAAACTTTTCCCTCACCGGACCCGATTTTCTATCATATATCGCCGTATTCACCCAGATCATCAATCCACTCAAGTCATTCAGTTCGGCAACTTACAACATCCAGCGCGGAGCGGCGAGTATTGACCGGATCCAGACCCTGATCAACGAGCAGGAAACGATTCAGGAAATTCCCAACCCGGTCCCCATCCACTCTTTTGAAAATGCTATAGAGTTCAGGAATGTCGCCTTTTCTTATGGTGACATACCTGTGTTGTCCGATATCAGTTTTACAGTGAAAAAAGGTACTACAGTAGCTTTGGTTGGCTCTTCAGGTTCTGGAAAATCTACACTGGCCGATATGATCCCGCGTTTCCATGATGTAACCAGTGGAGAGCTTTTGATCGACGGAGTCAACATTAGGGATTTTGCCATAAAGGACCTGCGCAAACAAATGGGAATTGTTACCCAGGAGCCCATTCTTTTCAATGATACCATTGCCAACAATATAGCCCTTGGCACTACCGGTGTGACCAGGGAAAGCATCGAAAACGCTGCCCGGGTGGCCAATGCCCATAGTTTCATTGAAAATAAGGAAGACGGATACGATACCAATATCGGCGAACGCGGATCTAAATTATCGGGCGGGGAGCGCCAACGTGTGACGATCGCCCGGGCTGTTTTGAAAAACCCGCCTATCCTGATCCTGGACGAAGCCACTTCATCACTGGACACAGAAAGCGAAAGACTGGTGCAGGATGCGCTGAATCACCTGATGGTGGACCGCACCAGCGTTGTTATTGCACACAGGCTATCCACGGTGCGACACGCCGACGAGATCATTGTACTTCATAAAGGACGCATTGCCGAAAGGGGCAAGCACAACGACCTCATGTTGAATAACGGCATTTACAGAAAACTCATAGAATTACAAGAGGTCAAATAAATGATAAAAGGGACCAGCGGTGGTCCCCTTTATCATGTACCCAGAAAAGCAAAAAGCCTTACTGGATGTTTGGATTTTTCGACATTCCCGTTTTTGCCTCCATACTAAGGGTTGCATGGGGAACTGCACGAAGCCGTGCTTTATCGATCAGTTTACCTGTCACCCGGCAAATGCCGTAAGTTTTGTTCTCAATACGTATCAGGGCCTTCTCGAGCTTGTCTATAAAATCAATCTGGCGGCTAGCCATCTGACTCAATTGCTCCCTCTCCATAGAAAGACTTCCATCCTCCATGGTCATATATCTGTTATCCGTGTCATCACCACTCATTTCATCTTTTCTGGTGATCAGTCCGTGCAGATAAGTAAGCTCTTTTTTAGCTGCTTCAAGTTTGCGGCCAATTAACTCTCTGAATTCTTGTAGCTCAGAATCACTATACCTCATTGATGGTCCGTTTATTATAGGTGACGGTTGATCCAAGATGGATTTTGTAAAATCGGGTTCGTATTTACGGGAAGTGGTTGCGTTGATCTTTGGCATTACAACCGGCTTTGGAGGCTTAACCTCTTTGGGTTTAGGCTTCGGCAAGGGCGGCTTGATTTCCATGACCTGCACCACTACTGGCTTGGCAGGAGCAGTTTTAACTTCTGGTAAGGGTTTAGGCAACGGTTTGCCTGCTATTTTGGCTGCTGGCTTTGGAGCAGGAACAGGCGCTGCTTTTTTAGGCTCGGGCTTTATAGATACAACCGGGGCTTTCTTCGCAGGAACAGCTTTTTTCGCCGGAACACCTGCTATTTTAACCGGAACCGCTGCTTTTTTAACTGGAACCGCTGCTTTTTTAACCGGTATCGGAGCCGGAGTGACTTTCTTTGCCGGAGCTACTGGTTTTTTGGCAACAGGTTTTACAGCAGCTTTTGGCGCAGGTTTGGCAACAGCTTTGGCTTTAGCCAGAGGTTTCGGCACCCCTTTCTTCACAGGTTTAGTTGCCGCAGCCTTCTTTGGAACTGTCTTCGTTACAGGCGCTTTCGCAGCCTTCTTTACAGGTTTTGCTGCCTTAGCAGCTTTTTTCTTAGTTGCCATATATAGAAATTACCCTTTTTTTTCAACCATGACCCGTAAAGGAATTTCATTTACCTCAATGTCAATCCCCCCTGTAAAGTCGGGTATCAATTCCAGCCTGTCTGCCAAAATTTCCGCGCAAATATAATTATTAAATTGCGTTATCGACTGAACAAGTTTGTCATTCTTTGTCATTTTAACCAAGACCCTGTCAGTCAGCTCGTAACCACTATCTTTTCGGATCTTCTGGATACGGTTGACCAGTTCACGGGCATTCCCTTCCTGCTCCAACTCCGGTGTAATGGTGATATCCAGGGCTACGGTGAGGGCATTCTTGCCGGCTACCATCCATCCAGGAACATCTTCACTTTGTATGTCAACTTCGGCTAATTCAATCTCAACTACCTCATTATCAAGCATTAACGAAGCCTTTCCCGTAGCTTCAAGATTCCTGATATCCGCCTGTCCAAAGGACGCCAATGCGACAGACACCAGTTTCATCTTGGGACCCATCTTCTTACCAAGGGCCACAAAATTGGGCTTGATCTTCTTTTTGATGAACTGGTTATCCGGGTCAAGATACTCGATCTCTTTCACGTTCACCTCCGCCTTTATCAGGTTCTCCACTTGCTGAAGCTGTTCTTTCATTTCCTGGTTAACTACGGGAATGAGGGCTTTCTGAAGTGGCTGACGCACCTTAATATTCACTTTTTTCCTGATCGAAAGGATCAGGGATGATGCATCCTGAGCCATTTGCATGCGTTCCTCCAGCTTTTTATCGATTGCCGCCTCATCAGCCTTCGGGAATGGGGTATGATGAACCGATGCCGCAGCAAACCGGCCGGTAACGGCATTGAGGTTCGTAAAAATGGCATCTACGAAGAACGGCGAGATCGGTGCTGTCAGCCGGCAAACCGTCTCAAGGCATTCGTACAGGGTCTGGTAGGCGCTGATCTTATCCTCTTCATACTCCCCCTTCCAGAACCGTCGCCGGCAAAGCCTGACATACCAGTTGCTAAGCTGCTGATCAACGAAATCTTCTATCGCCCGGCCGGCCATCGTTGGTTCATAATCGTCCATATAGGCCGTTACCTCTTTCACCAGGCTGTTGAGGACCGATAAGATCCATCGGTCTATTTCAGCTCTTTTCTCAAGGGGAATGTATTTTTCCCTAAAGGCAAATCCATCCACATTGGAATACAGGGCAAAGAACTGGTAGGTATTATAGAGCGTCCCGAAATACTTCCTTTGAACTTCCTTGATCCCGTCCAGGTCAAACTTCAGGTTATCCCAGGGCGATGCGTTGGTGATCAGGTACCAGCGGGTAGCATCTGCTCCATACTGCTCAATGGTAGCAAAAGGATCCACTACATTGCCAAGCCGTTTGCTCATCTTGTTCCCGTTCTTGTCCAGTACAAGGCCATTGGAGACCACCGTTTTATAGGCAACAGAATCAAAAAGCAGGGAGCCAAGGGCATGCAGGGTATAGAACCAACCCCGGGTCTGGTCCACCCCTTCAGCGATGAAATCAGCCGGGAATGCCTGTCCCTGCTCCAACTTCTCCCTGTTCTCGAACGGATAATGCCACTGTGCATAAGGCATGGCGCCAGAGTCGAACCAAACGTCGATCAGGTCGGGTACCCGTTTCATGGGTTTTCCCGATGCGCTCACCAGGATGATATCATCCACATAGGGCTTATGCAGGTCCAGGATACCCTCATGCAGGTAATGCCTGTTCACATCACCACCGAGCACCTGGTTTGCCTTACGAATCTCCGCATTCAGTTCTTCTATGGATCCGATGCAGACCTCCTCGTCCTTATCCTCTGTTCTCCACACCGGAAGCGGGGTACCCCAGTAGCGGCTGCGACTCAGGTTCCAGTCCACCATATTCTCCAACCAGTTGCCAAAACGGCCTTCGCCGGTTGATTTAGGTTTCCAGTTGATGGTTTTATTCAGTTCCACCATCCTGTCTTTCAACGCGGTAGTCCTGATGAACCAGGCGTCCAGCGGATAATAGAGGATCGGCTTGTCGGTTCTCCAGCAATGGGGGTAATTGTGCTCGTATTTTTCAACTTTGAATGCCTTGCTATCTAATTTGAGCTTAACGGCAATGTCAACGTTGACGTCAACGAAATCAGCTTCGTCCTTATAATTCTTTACAAACCTCCCGCTGAATTCACCCGTGCCATCAACAAATTTACCCTCCCGATCTACCAGCGTAAGGATCCCCAGGTTGAATTTCTGCCCGGTTTTATAGTCATCTGCGCCGAAGGCAGGTGCCATATGGACGATACCGGTACCGTCTTCTGTGGTTACAAAATCGCCAGTCACCACCTTAAATGGATCTGCACCAGGAGTGATCTCCCGGATCGCATCCAGCGTGTTGGCCTCGAATGGCAGCAACTGGTGGTAACGAAGCCCCTCGAGCTCTGAACCGCTGAGCGTTCCCAATATCTTCCATGGGACCAGCTTATCACCTTCTTTATATGAAACCAGCTCAATATCCCTCCCCTCTTCTTTAAAATATTTGGGTATCAGGCCGCTGGCCAATATCAAGGTAGATGGCAACCCGGTATAGGGGTTGAAGGTTTTTACCACGGCGTATTCGATGTTAGGTCCAACAGCAAGACCAAGGTTGGAAGGCAGTGTCCATGGCGTTGTTGTCCAGGCCATGATATAAAGCTTTCCTGATGGTTCCTTGTCGGCATCCTGCCCTTGAAACGCAACCAGAGATTCATACAGCCGATGGCCTGCATTGGGATTGGCCTGGTCCCCTTCGGCGGTCAGGGGTACATGGAACAAGGCTGTTGCGCTGGTATCCTTAACATCCTTATAGGTGCCGGGCTGGTTCAACTCATGAGAACTGAGACCCGTGCCCGCAGCTGGCGAGTATGGTTGTATACTGACACTCTCATATAGCAGCCCTTTGTTGTACAGCTGTTTAAGTGCCCACCAGAGGGTTTCAATATACTCATTGGTGAAGGTGATATAGGGATCGTTCAGGTCAACCCAATAACCCATCTTACGGGTCAGTTCATCCCACTTATCTTTATATCTCAATACCGCTTCCCGGCATTTCCTGTTATAATCCTCCACGCTGATCTTCTTCCCGATATCTTCTTTGGTGATCCCCAGTTCTTTCTCAACGCCCAGTTCAATAGGAAGACCATGGGTATCCCAGCCGCCTTTACGCTTGACCTGGAAGCCCTGCATCGTTTTATATCGACAAACCAGGTCCTTTAAAGTCCTGGAAATCACGTGGTGAATACCCGGCATGCCGTTGGCGCTTGGGGGGCCTTCATAGAAAACAAAGGGTACAGCACCCTCCCGCAGCTCCACGCTGGCTTCAAAAGCTTTATCGTGCTGCCACTTTTCCAGCACATCCTTCTCAAATGCAGGCAAATTCAACTGACCGTATTCCTTGTATCTGGACTCCATAAGATTAATCAGAAAGGTTGCAAAATTACGGATTAGAGGTCAGCATTCAAGTTTTCGACGAATGGAAAAAAAACGCCGCGGGCCCAACACGTTGGAAAGTAAGGAGTAAGAAATTCGAAGGAACGGGCGAAGGAAAATTCCTGCATCTTCTCACAAAACCTGCATACTAAGAAAACAAAACGCCCCGTTAATGATTGAACGAGGCGGACAAGCTATCCACAGGAGAGGAGATTTGGTACAATTATGGAATTAAACAAAGCATCCAAACACTTATAAAATCCATGCTATGAAAACGAACAATCCAATCAGGAAGTTTCTGGCGTCGTTATTTCTATCATCGTCGAGGCAAAGACATTACAAAGTAAGACTCAGGCCATCGATTCTGAATAAGGAAGAGTCGCTCAACAAAATATTTATGGTACGCTACAGGATGGGAAATCTGTAGTTTAACTTTTCCAGGGTTTAGGGATTAGGGATGGAGGGGAGCACTTGCTTCCCTCCTCTATTTTACCCCATCCGTTTATTTAGTTGCTCAGTTTCTTGCTGCCATCGGGTTGCACCATAAACCTGAAAGTGTAATACCGTTGCTTCCTGATCTTATCATCGTCAGACGCCGTAGCTAAAGGCGTTACACCGCCTTTGTAGTAATTCAGGATCTCGACTTTAGCGAATTTGCCGAGCGCGGTGCGAATGACCAGTACCCTTCCAGGAATGGGGGTGACCAGGTTAGCCAGTGGGTTATATACAAACCAGGCCCTGTTGCTGCCGGCAGGAATAGCCAGATTTGACGGGGACAGATCAGTACGGAACACCGAGTCGGCAGCTATCGTTTTCAAATCTTCAAAGGTTCCAACCTGCACAAAGCCTCCGCCATTGCCCGGACCGCTTACACCGCTGTTGGTGATGATCGTTGTGCCACGGAATCCGATATCCCATTTGTTGGAATTAGAATCACTAGATGGAACAACCCGGTTGTTCTCCAGGCTGAAGAATGTGAATTTCCCGCTACCAAAAGGTTGGCCGGTGGCTGAAAAGCCAATGATGGTATCAGCAATGATATCCGTTGCCCTCAACTCATTGAGCGGCTGCACGGCGTTATTGTTGTCATCTTTACTACAAGCAGTTACCAAAAGCACTGAGAACATAACCAGGGCGATTCCTTTCATTGTTGTCTTCATTTTTCCTCTTTTATTAGTGTTTATGTTTGTTCATGAAATCATATCCTACGGTCAGGTACCAGTTATATCCTGGCTGACCAGGCAGGTTGACTACATCTTTATAATTGAATACATTGTCCACCCCCGCCATGAGCCGAAGGCCATTGCGAAGGTTCTTCCCGGCACTGAGGTTCAGCTGTACAAAACCGGGAGCGAATTCATCCTCCCGATTGATCACGCCATTACCATCAATGTCAGTAGTCCCCCATTTACTTCTCCAGATAGCCCTGGCTGTGGCAAACCAACCGGTATTCTTCCATTCATAAAAGATCCTCAGGTTGGCCATGTGTTTTGAGCGGTTGGGAAGGCCCGCATACTCGCTCCTGGTGATCCTGCGGGATATCCCCGTTTCGAGGTCACGTGTGAATACCTTCCCTTCATTTATATCATCCAGCACATCTTTATCAGCCGTTAACAGGAACTGATAACCGGCGGTCAGATCCAGCGATCCTTTCTTCCAGTTTGCCTCAGCTTCCAGACCCTGGGTCAATGCCCTGCTGATGTTTAGGTAACTGAAGATCTGTCCACCATTCTTCTTGAAGGCGATCACATCGGTAAGGATCAGGTTATCGATATCATTCCTGAAAGCATTGAGCTTAAAGGAGAGTGACTGAACGGGATTATAATGAAAACCTACATTGATACCCGTGGACGTCTCCGGACTCAGATCAGCAAGTTTGTAGAATGATGGCGTCAGGTTATCGATCTGGTTGTTTGCAACGAGCACCTTGATCTCGTCCTGCGCAACAAGGGAACCAAATACTGAATAACTGCCTGCTGCCACGTTGGTGAAATTCAGGTAAAGCTGCCTGAAGTCAGGGGCCTTGAAACCGCGGCCCACGGACCCGGTAAAACTCATCTTTTCGGTTATCCTGTAACGTAAGGCAAGCTTCGGGCTAAGCACGGATGCATAGGCCTGATTTGCATCAAAGCGCATACCGCCGATGATGGATAGCCGCTCAATGGGTAACCATTCAGTTTGTACGAAAGCGTAGCCGATATTATTGCTCCGTTGAGTAGACAGCGAATCATACCTGTTTGAACTTACGCCCTCATGGATATACCCTCCACCTACGTTCATGTTGAATTTATCTGAGAAAACCAGATCGGTCTGGTTTTCAATGCGGTAAAACTGCTGGTTGAACTCATCATGATAACTCACCACCGCATCTTTCACATCCAACTGCTGCACCGATTGAAACCTTGAGATATACCCGCGGAACTGGGTTTTGATACGGGAAGATATCTGGTGCGAAAGCACAGGGTTGAAGTTGAGGTCCTTATTGACCTCACTGCCGGCTGAAACGATGTTCTGACCAAGGTTCTGTACAGTTATGCTGTTGGTGATATCCTCCAGATTATACCTGAGCGAGGCAGATAATTTTGTTTTATCGGAAAAATCATAGGCAGCCTGGAATTGATTGGTAAATCGCCAAAATGGTTCCACCGTTTTTTGCACGGATCCGGGAAGCAACGTATATCCTTCGGAGCTGTTTGAATTGACAAATCCGCTAGCGGAAAACTTGCCGCGTTTGATTGAACCATTTACAGATGCGTCAAGCGTATTAAAGCGACCATATCTGATAGATGCGGACAACCGGTCTGCGGCGGGCTGGTCCGTTATGATATTGATCACGCCAGCCAACGCTTCGGAACCGTACAGCGAAGATGACGGACCCTTTACGATCTCGATCTTACGGATATTTCCAACGGCGATCCGGGAAAGATCAATGACACCGCCCATTCTTCCTATCAGAGGCTCTCCGTTGAGGAGGATCAGGGTATAGTCAGCAGAAAGGCCCTGCATCTGCAAACCCTTCCCGAAACTTTCAGTAATAAACAAACCGGTTTGTTCACCAAGAATATCATTCAGTCTTAGTGACCCGCTTTGTGCAATCCGCTTACCCTGTATGATGCTGGTAGGAACAGCTACATTAGACAGTTTCCGTTCACTGCGCGTAGCCGTGACCACTACTTCATCGAGTTGACTGTTGAAAGTGGAATCATCCTGGGCATTGGCCGAGAAAAAACAAAAAAAACCTAACAGTGTGATGGATAATTTCATTGACGAGGCAAAGCTTCAATAAACCCCATTCAACAGTATCATGGAATTGTCATAACCATGTAAAAGAGAAGGATTTGACGGTGTGATGACAATAAAAAAAGCGCTCCTGACGAAGCGCCTTTTTTATGATGACGAAGATCATTTAAAATGTCAGTCCGAGCGAAACAAAGAAGTTTCTTCCATCGGCCGGGAGCAGTCCCGGACCGGGATAACCTCCCGCCCTGCGGGTGAAATACATTTGGTTGGTGATGTTATTGAGGCCTGCCCTTACATTCACATGCTTATTAAAGGTATAGACACTGCTGATATCAATCACCGTATAAGAAGGGATCACACCGTTCTGGCCGTTGGCCGTAGGGCTGGCAGTATTATTGGCATCGGTAAATGCGCGATCAACATAGGAGAGCTGGCTCGTGAACGAGAAACCTTTGAAATTATAGGTAAACCCGGAGCGCAGGATATTCAACGGCGCATTCTCCACATACTTGTCTTCCAGGTTGGTCTTCACCAGGTCATTCCCTACCTGCTGCACCACCTGCAGTTCACCAAACCTTGCGTCCGTGTACCCGTAAGATGCAAATACGCTAACATCGCCCCATTTGCTTTCAGGTGCAAAAGCCTTCACCGGGTTGAACTCCACAAGACCCTCAAAACCTTTGCTGAGGCTGTTTCCAACGTTTGTAGTGAGGTTGTAGAAAGATCCATCCTGGCGCTGCTGTGAGATCGTGCCGATCCTGTTATTATACTGAAGCAAGAAGGCGCTTATGTCGAAATACAGGTATGAACCAACACGTCCGCGGTAACCAAGATCAGCGTTGTAGCCTTTTGCATCTTTCAGATCAGGGTCGATCTCATTGGTGGTGGGCGGAGCGGTAAGGTCTGCGAATTGCATGGGCCTGAACGCCTGGGTAATATTGGCGTAAAACTCGGTCAGTTCGGTAATATGGTATTCAGCGCCTACGCCAGCCAGCAGCATGCTGCGGTCGCGCTCCTGGTTTTGCAGGAAGACGGGATTGCCATTGTTGTATCCGTTGATGCCCTTGGCTTCTGCGGTAATGAACTCATAACGGATGCCCGGTATAACGATGAACTTATCAGAGATGCGGAAAATGTTCTCCGCAAATGCGGCCACATTATGGGTGCGGTAATCAATATCTCTGTTCCAGACCGGATTCAGGCGGGTAAGGTCGTATTCAATACCCGTGGTTCCCACGCCATCGCGGTAGCGATAGGTATTCCCCTTGAAATAGCGCAAGCCACCTGAAAATGTTTGCCTTCCACCCAATAGGTTGTAATCGCCAAGATACCTGGCTTCCGCGCCCCAGTTGCGATACTGATCTATATCCACTGTTCTGTTATTGTACTGCCCCGTGGCCGTTACAATGGAATCCTTTATGGGTTGTGCCCTCATGTACCCAACGCTGTTCCTATCGCCGGCAATACCGAACACCTTGACATTCAGCTTGTGGTCCTCATTGATGCGATAGTTTGCGATCAGGGCCGTGGTCATCCATTCTATGTCCATCCAGTTTCGCTTTCGGTTGGAGGCCCGGGCGTTTAGGTCAAAATTGGCATCCGTATGGCCCCCGGGTTGGCGGCTACGGACATGGTTCTTCATGATCTCGGCTGTTAATGAGAGTTTATCGTTCAATCGCCAGGTGAACGTACCGAATCCTGAATTGGTAAAAAACCTGCTATTCTCCCTCCAGCCATCTGCACTCCGGCGATCGAAGAAGGCATAAAAATGGAACTTTTTGGTCTCCCCACCAACGGCGTTATAGGTGTTGATCAGCCCGTTACTTCCTGCGGTTTGTTGCATTTCCACCTGGAAAGGCTTGTTGATCTCGCTACCGTTACGAATGATATAGTTCACCAGTCCGCCAAACTGCGGCCCATACTGGAGTGACCCGTGTCCGCGGATAACCTCTACGCGCTGTACAGCTTGCAGTTGAGGATTGTAGTATGCTTCCGGATAACCGAACGGGTCCGCGGATATGTCGTAGCCATTCTGACGCACATTGAATTCCCAGCTCCTGTTGGGGCTGAGTCCTCTCGAAGCAATACCTATCTGAACGCCACTGCCGTCACTTTCCCACACATGAATACCGGGAATTTTGGCCATCACCTGTCGCATGGTCTGGGTAACAACATTACCCTTGACGTTATCCATGATGATGAGGGCATTCTTCTTGCCGGCGTATATGCTGGTTCCAACGATCTCCGGTAGCTGCTGTATGTCTGATTTGCTGCCCAGGCCTACTACGGTGATCTCGGGCAGGTATCTATGTTCTTTGCCAGTGGTATCTTCAGCGCTGTCTTGTGCTTGGGTGTATATGTGCGCAGACAGTGAAATAATCAGTATAGCCAGTAATCTTTTATTCATCTCCATTCTCAACATTGAATGGCAAATATCTACCCTGAGGCTGATCGACGATTACGAAATAGGAAAATGGGTTGACGAAATCGGGAAAGAAAACAATTAGCTCATTAGCTCATTCTTAAACACAATAAGTTTCCGAAACACAGAGAGCCGCACAGGAGAATGAGCCAATGAGTCAATGAGCCAATGAGTCAATTCCTGATAAGGAGCTCACAGGGCTTAAGACCCGTATGTTTTTTGAAGGCGGTAGAAAAATGGGATATGGAAGAATACCCGAGCAGGGCGGATACTTCTGACACGTTTAAGCCTTTTTCGTACAGCAGGTATCTGGCGTGTTCCATACGCTGATTCTGGTAAAAATCAAAAATGGTGGAGCCGAACATCTCTTTGAACCCTTTCTTCAGGTAGCACTCATTGATGGCGACTTTTCGGCTCAGCTCCTTAATCGTAATGGGGTCGCCGATGTGCTGGATCAGAATTTCGCGGGCCAATGAGATTTTATCCCTGTCAGCCTCATTGTTTAAAAACTTGCAGGCGATCTGGGCTTCATCTTCCTTAACACCCAACATGCATTCCATGCTATAGAGCAGCAGTATCTGTGTTTGCGCGTTGATGAAAATGTTCTCCAGCGTATCCGTATAACTATGGTTAAGAAGGGCTTCAATGGTTGTTCTCATTTTAACGCAGAGCGGAAGCATGCGGGAGAAAGACGATCCATGCTTGAAATTCAGCACATCATCGGTCATATTCACGGTTTTCAAGCCTTTCACAAATTGAGAGACGTGTGCATGGTCGAACCGAAACTCGATCACATCTACTGTTGGAAGCTTTTGCTCACAGCTCCTCGAAGCATGTAGCCGGCAATTGTCGCACTCGATTTGCTTTTCGGAGCAATAGGCATTGCCCAACATACAAAAACGGAGCTCCATATGATTCTGGGAAGGATCGCTTTGGCTGACGTGGTAGATGAACATGCCGGTGTCTTCCGCATTCCAGTACGAGTGGCGTTTATAGCGGCGGATTTGGTAATTCCAGGTCCCGGGAATCTGCTTTTCCTTGGTAAAAAGCAGCTCCAGATCGTTCAGCATTACCTGTTGTTTATGAGCAAGGGTCAGTATATCCGCAACATTATCCATCAAATGCAAAGATACTGATTGGAACGAGGAATGTACGATTTGTGTAACCGGCTAATTGTCAGTCTTTTGTAATAATTGTATATAGTAGTAACATGTGAATAATTAGACCGTCAGCTAATTGGTCATTTAACCGAGAGTCTGGCCCATTTTCGCTAAATTTGCCCTTTCTTACAAACCCATTAAAACCGATTTTTTTTCACTCAGATATGACTACAGAAATGAATGAAATGGAACCGCCGGTATCCAGTGGATACGGCGCAGAGAGTATTCAGGTATTAGAGGGGCTTGAAGCGGTTAGAAAACGCCCAGCCATGTACATTGGTGATATTGGGGTAAAAGGGCTTCATCACCTGGTTTACGAGGTGGTAGACAACTCGATAGACGAAGCGTTGGCTGGCTATTGTAAAAACATTTTTGTAACGATTCACGAGGATAATTCCGTTTCTGTTAAGGACGACGGTCGTGGTATCCCTACCGGCATTCACTCCAAAGAGAAACGAAGTGCGCTGGAAGTGGTCATGACCGTACTCCATGCGGGTGGTAAGTTCGACAAAAATACCTACAAGGTGTCTGGCGGTCTTCACGGCGTGGGTGTAAGCTGCGTCAATGCCCTGAGCAGTACCCTTCATGTGAAGGTATGTCGCGAAGGCAAGGTGTTCGAACAGGAATACCATCGTGGTGCGCCAGTTTATAAGGTTCGGGAAATCGGTGAAACAGATATTACTGGTACCGAGGTTCATTTCTGGCCCGATGCGGACATTTTCACCAGCCTGGTCTACAATAGGGAGACTCTGGAAGGTCGTCTGAGAGAGCTCGCCTTCCTGAACCGGAAGATCAGCATCACGATAACCGACCTCAGGGAGAAGGATGATCATGGCGATGTATATGTTAAAAACTTCTACAGCGAAGGCGGCATTGTCGAGTTTGTGGAAATGTTGGACCAGAGTGCCAAAAGAACCGCGCTGATACCGAACGTGATCTATATGGAGGGTCATGACCCCGAATCCAATGTAGTGGTGGAAGTAGCCATCAACTACAACGACGGATATAACGAGCACATCTTTTCTTACGTAAATAACATCAATACCATTGAAGGGGGCACGCACGTGGCGGGTTTCAGAAGGGCCATCACCCGTGTGTTCCAGAGCTATGGAAAGAAGGAAGGGATGTTCGAAAAGTCGAAGGTGGAAGTAGAGGGCGATGATTTCCGTGAGGGACTGAGTGCGATCATCTCCGTAAAAGTACCCGAACCACAGTTCGAAGGGCAGACAAAGACCAAACTGGGGAACTCAGAGGTGATCGGTGTGGTAGACAATGCGGTTTCTAAAGTCCTGATCGCCTACCTCGAAGAAAATCCGAGAGAAGCTAAAACCATCATCAATAAAGTGATTTTGGCGGCTCAAGCCCGTGCTGCAGCACGTAAGGCCAGGGAACTGGTACAACGTAAAACAGTACTCACAGGTGGCGGCATGCCTGGTAAGCTGTCCGACTGCTCCGAAAGGGACCCGTCAAAGTGCGAGTTGTTCCTGGTTGAGGGAGATTCGGCAGGAGGTACTGCAAAACAGGGTCGGGACCGCCACTATCAGGCGATATTACCACTGAGGGGTAAGATCCTGAATGTCGAGAAAGCGATGGAGCACAAAATTTACGACAACGAGGAGATCCGCAATATGTTTACTGCCCTCGGCGTACGAATCGGCACTACAGAAGACCCTAAAGCACTGAATATCGACAAACTGAGATACCACAAGCTGATCATCATGACGGATGCGGATGTGGATGGCAGCCACATTGCTACGCTTATCCTGACCTTTATCTTCAGGTACATGAAGGCGTTGGTAGAGCAGGGATATTTGTACATTGCACAACCTCCGCTTTACCTCGTAAAGAAGGCAAAAGAACAGGCCTATGCGTGGAATGAGGACCAACGCCGGGGGTTGGTGGAGAAGTTCGGGAATGGCCGCGAGGATCTGGTGAACGTACAGCGGTACAAAGGTTTGGGTGAAATGAACGCCGAGCAGTTATGGGATACCACCATGAATCCGGGAACCAGGACGCTGAAGCGGGTGACCATTGAGAGTGCCGCTGAGGCCGACAGGATCTTTAGTATGTTGATGGGTGATGAAGTAGCTCCAAGAAGGGAGTTCATTGAATCCCACGCACGTTATGCAAATCTTGACATTTAATATAATCAAAAATCAATTGTTATGGCAAACACAGACATGCTCACAGCCTATAATGTAAAAACAAAGGAGAAAAACGTTCCTATCCATGATGCAGTAGTAACCCGTACCGCAAAGGGCGGATATATGGCACAGGGTAATGACGGCAAGGGCAATAAACTCACGGCACTGCTGGGTGAAGCCAAAGCACTGGCTGCTATTAAAGCCGGCACTGCAAAGCAAGGTTGGTAATTTTCACACGCTATTAATAGGGCCATCAGTAAACTTAAAAATTACTGATGGCTTTTGCATTCCCAAAACGGGACCTCTACCGCCCGGATGGATCCGCTTATCCGACTCTACAATCCAATGATCGGCTCTTAACCAGATGACATCCAGAACGATGATTTCATCGTCATACTATTTCAAACAAAAAGATCAATCTTTCATTCCTAAACCATAAATAAATATGAAGAAAGTTTTTATCGCCCTCACAACCTGCTGCTTCCTGCTCACCGGTTGCTTCAATATTACTGAAGAACTTTTTTTAGAGAATACTGGATCAGGAACCTATATCACTACCGTGAAGATGGACAAACTCCAGGAAATAATGGAAATGGTCAAGTCATTCGCCCCCGACTCTCTGCAATCAAACAACTCCATGAGCGGGCTGAGCGATTCACTTCAGCAGATGATGGCAGATCTGTCGAACGTACCTGGCATCAGCGATGTGAAGAGTATAAAACCAGACAGCTCCAGCTTTACCGTGAGTTTCAGGTTTAAAGATGTACAAGCCCTCAATGCTGCTCTGAAGAAAAGGAGGAAAGATAAAATGGACACGGGCGAAATCTTTAGTTACTCGAAAGGCAGCTTCGTATGCCAGGATAAATCCATCGGAGGAATGTCTGACATGATGGATCAAATGGGAAAAAACGACCAGCCTGGAATAACCGGGGACCAGACTCCCGACCCCGAGCAGATAAAGGCGATGATGAAAACGCTCAACTGGAATATGACCATGAAAACCATCTACCATTTCCCCGGGAAAGTGACGAACTTTTCGAATAAGATGGCACAACTCTCGCCAGATGGCAAAACACTTACTCTCGAGTTCGACCTGCTGGACGACAATAAGGAGATGACACTGGAGAATAAGGTGGAGTTCAGGTGAAATGTGATAAATGTGGTGAATGTGGTGAATGTGCGAATGAATGTGAGAATGTGCTCATGGCCCCTGTCTTCTGTTTTGGCCTCCCAAATATTTCCCGTATCCGCATTCCTCACATTTCATTCCCCCACATTTACCACATTCCCATCTTCGGCTCGCCAACTTTTCCTAAATTGTCACATATAAATAAAAAAGCATGAACTCGCGGAGATATTTTATCAGCAATTCGGCCAAGGTAGTTACTGGGATGGGGATGATGAGCGCTTTGCCGGAAGAAAGTTTTGCTTTTATGCGTAAACGAATTTCACCGAACGACAAGATCGGAGTAGGCGTCATTGGTATCAACGGTATGGGTTGGGCAGATCTCAGCGCCATGTTAAAAACAAATCCGGAAACGGTGTGTACCGCGATCTGCGACGTAGACAACAACGTGCTTGACAAGCGCGCACAGGAACTGGAAAAGAATTTTTCCATGAAACCTGCGCGATATAACGACCACAGCAAACTGCTGCAGGATAAGCATGTGGATGTAGTGATTATTGGAACGCCGGATCACTGGCATTGTATGCAGGCTGTCGAAGCCTGTGCAGCGGGTAAAGATGTGTACGTGGAGAAACCGATCGCCAACTCCATTTACGAGTGCAGGGCGATGGTCAATGCCCAGGAAAGATACAACCGCGTTGTTCAGGTTGGCCAATGGCAACGCAGCAACGCACATTTCCAGTCGGCCCTGGAATTTCTCCGCTCGGAAAAACTGGGAAAGATCCGGATGGTCAAGTCATGGGCCTACATGGGCTGGATGAAAAATATTCCCAGGAAACCCGATGAACCGGTGCCTGCCGGCGTAAATTATGATATGTGGCTTGGCCCTGCAAAGAAAAGACCGTTCAATGCGAACAGGTTTCATTTTAATTTCCGATGGTTCTGGGACTATGCGGGTGGATTGATGACAGACTGGGGCGTACACCTGGTCGATTATGCTCTCCTGGGCATGAACGCAAAAGACCCCCTCACCATCATGGCCAGTGGCGGGAAAATGGCTTACCCGGATGATGCAGCAGAAACTCCGGACACCCTGGCTACCGTTTATGATTTTGGAGATTTCATTATGCTTTGGGAACACGCCCAGGCCATTGACGGAGGACCTTATGGACGAACCCATGGTATCGCCTATATTGGCAATAACGGCACCCTCGTTCTGGACCGTGACGGATGGGAAGTGATCCCCGAGGGAAAGAAAATGGAAGCGGTAACAGTCAAGAGAACTGATGATGGCTTGTCTAATAACACAAAGAATTTTATCGACGTCGTAAAAAGCCGGGATTTCTCAAAGCTGAATGCTCCCATACAACAAGGCGCTATAGTAGCGTCCGTTTGCCAGATGGGAAACATTGCATACAAAACCGGTAGAAAACTTACCTGGGACAAGAAGACCCAGTTGTTTACCGACAAAGAAGCCAATCGATTAATAACCCCGGAATATCATAACAATTTTAAACTACCCAAACTCTGAATATTTATGCGCTTAAAAATTTTTGCAGTCTTGCTACTGATATCAAGCGTTTCCGCGGCACAGAAGATCGACCGTTCAAAAGGTGACCCCAAGATCAGCGAATACTGGGAGCCTGTTGCGCCCGTTGTAACACCGGGCAAAACTGCACAGGATGCACCCAGTGACGCTATTGTGCTTTTTGATGGAAAGGATTTTTCCAAGTGGAAGGGAATGAGTTCCCCCGAGGTAAAATGGACCATCGAGGATGGAGCTATGGTTGTTAAACCCGGGTCAGGCGGCATTGAAACACAGCAGTCTTTTGGAGACTGCCAGCTGCACATTGAATTCCGCACGCCCGCGAAAGTTGAAGGCGAAAGCCAGGGCCGTGGCAATAGTGGAATCTTTTTGATGGGAAAACACGAATTGCAGGTACTCGACAACTATAATAACAGGACTTATGTAAACGGCCAGGCCGGAAGCATATATAAGCAACTTCCGCCGCTCGTGAATGTATGCCGTCCGCCCGGAGAATGGCAGACTTATGATGTCATCTTTATCGCGCCCAGGTTCTACCCTGATGGAAGATTAAAATCCCAGGCAACCATAACGGTCATCCATAACGGGGTCCTGGTGCAGAACCACGCTACACTCTGGGGAAGCTCGGAATATATTGGCTCACCCGTGTATGTGAAACATAGTGAGAAAGAAAAGATGTGGCTGCAGGACCATGGCAATACAACCGCCTTCAGAAATATCTGGATCAGGGAACTGTAACGCGGCGGACGCGAATGTGATAAATGTGATGAATGTGGAAAATGTGGTGAATGTGGTGAATGAATGTGCCCGATGTGATGAACGAATATGCCCGACCTGGTGAATGAATGTGCCCGATGTGATGAATGTGGAAAATGTGGTGAATGAATGTGCCCGATGTGATGAACGAATGTGCCCGATGTGGTGAATGGAATAAGCGCTGCTACCCTGGACATAAAGCTCATGCGATCTAAGTCGCGGATTACGGCACCTGACATACTAAAATAGTCAAATCTTATTGCGCTATTCGCCTAACGGAGTGATGACCGGATCTATTTGCGCTATTCGCCTAACGGAGTGATGACCGGATCTATTTGCGCTATTTGCCTAATGGAGTGATGTTTAATGGAATTATTCTATTAACCTAACGAATTATTGGTTGAATGGGATATGTAAGTGGATCACACTCCCTCACACTCCCGGATAGATGACTGTACCTTATGTGCAATATGGTCCTTAATCAAGGGAATTCAATCTCACATTCGTCACATTCACCACATTCATTCGTCACATTCACCACATTCTCTTCATTCATTCTCCACATTAGCCACATTTATCACATTTATCACATTCTACTTCACCAGTCTC
>Ga0164292_10000314_pt1 | contig 36471 bp, 26 predicted proteins | sample GEODES117metaG_FD_111486 | JGI IMG/M metagenome (GOLD analysis project Ga0164292, IMG submission 111486) | Eutrophic lake water microbial communities from Lake Mendota, Wisconsin, USA - GEODES117 metaG | ecosystem: Environmental > Aquatic > Freshwater > Lake | place: USA: Lake Mendota...
CGTTGGCGAACGCGCCGCCGCGCGTGAGCGCGTTGAACAGGCTGCTCTTGCCGGCGTTGGTGTAGCCCACCAGACCCGCGGTGAAGTGCTCGGTGCGCCGCGCCTGCACCTCACGCTGCTTGCGGCCGGCGATCTCGTCGAGCTCGCCCTTCAGGCGGTCCACGCGCGTCTTCACCAGGCGTCGATCGATCTCGAGCTGCTGCTCGCCGGGACCGCGCGTGCCCACGCCAACCGGCGCGCCGCCCGTCACCTGCCCCAGGTGCGACCACATCGCGCGCAGGCGCGGGGCCGTGTACTGCAACTGCGCGATCTCGACCTGCAGCTGCGCCTGCCGGGTGGTGGCGCGGTTGGCGAAGATGTCCAGGATCAGCTCGCTTCGGTCGAGCACCTTGCAGCGGATCGCCTCCTCGAGCCCCTGCACCTGGCTCGGAGAGAGGTCGTTGTCGAAGATGACGGCCTTCGCGTCGAGGGCCTGCACCATGGCCGCGAGCTCCTCGACCTTGCCCTTGCCCAGGTAGGTGGCGCCACGCGGCACCTTCAGGTTCTGCTCCATCTCGCCCACCACGGTCACCCCCGCGGTGTCGGCCAGCGCGCGCAACTCGCCCATCGGGTCGCGCTCGTCCACGTCGCTCGAGGGCAGGCGCACCTGGACCAGGATCGTGCGCTCCGCCAGGATTCGCTCTTGGGAGAGGCCGGTTTCCATGGAGCGCGGATTCTAGGATGCCGGGGTGACGGCCCCGCTGCACATCCTGGCCCTCGAGACGAGCTGCGACGAGACCGCCGCGGCGGTGGTGGCGCTGCGCGGCGAGCGCATCGAGACCTGCAGCGAGGCCGTGATCACGCAGGACGAGGTGCACGCCGAGTACGGCGGCGTGGTGCCCGAGCTCGCCAGCCGCGCGCACCTGGAGAAGCTGACGCCCACGATCCGCTCCGCGATCGAACGCGCGAACATCGAGCCGCGGGCACTTGCCGCGGTGGCCGCCGGCAACCGTCCGGGCCTGATCGGCTCGCTGCTGGTCGGCACCAGCGCGGCGAAGGCCTTCGCGTGGGCCATCGGCAAGCCCTTCCTTGGCGTGGACCACGTGCAGGCGCATCTGGCCGCGTGCCATCTCGACACCGACCCGCCCGGGTATCCCGCGATCGGACTGGTCGCCAGCGGCGGCCACACGCACATCCTGGCGCTCGAATCCCCGCTGCATGCGCGCGTGCTCGCGCGCACGCGCGACGACGCCGCGGGCGAGGCCTTCGACAAGGCGGCCAGCATCCTGGGCCTCGGCTGGCCTGGCGGACCCGCGATCGAGCGCGCGGCGACCAGCGGCAACGCCGGCGCGTTCGAGTTCGAGGCCGGACGCTTCCCGGGCAGCGCGGACTTCAGCTTCAGCGGACTCAAGACGGCGCTGCTCTATGCGGTGCGCGGCGTGCCGAGCGCGCCCAATCGTCCGCAGCGACCGCCGCCGCCACCGCTGGATGCCACGCGCGTCGCGGACCTGTGCGCCTCGTTCCAGGCCGCCGTGGTGCGAGCGCTGGAGAAGGGTCTTGAGCGCGCCCTCGAAGCGCATCCGGCCTCCACGCTGCTCGCCGGCGGCGGCGTGATCCGCAACGGCGCGGTCCGCGCCATGCTGGAGCGGCTCGCGGCCCGCCGCGGGCTCACGCTCCATCTGGCCGCGGCACGTCACTGCACCGACAACGCCGCGATGATCGGCGCGCTCGCGGCGCTGCGACTGGCTGCGGGCGAGTCCGATCCGCTCTCGCTTCCGGCGGAACCCCTCTCGAGTCTGGCTGCCCGATGAGCTACCGACCCCCCTTCGTGAGCGAACGCTTCCGCATGGTCGATGCACCGCATCCGGCCACCCTGGAGGAGGCCGACCTGCTGAAGCACTGCGAGATCGAGATCGGGCGCGTGAGCGGCCCGGGCGGCCAGAACCGCAATCGCCGAGACACCGCGGTGTGGATCCAGCACCGCCCCACGGGCATCGACGCACAGGCGACGGAGCGGCGAAGCCAGGCGCAGAACCGGCACATGGCGATCAAGCGGCTGCGGCGCAGGCTCGCGGTCGAGGCTCGCACGCTGGCGAGCCGGGACCGACATCAGGCCAGCGACCTGTGGAAGACGCGCCGACAGGGCGACAAGCTCAGCGTGAATCCCGATCACGCGGACTATCCGGCGCTGCTCGCGGAAGCGCTCGATCTGGTGGTGGCCCGCCGATTCGACCTGGCAGGCGCCGCAGGCCTGCTGGGCGTGACCATGAGTCAGCTCAGCCGACTGATCCGCCACGACAAGGCCGCCTTCGCCAAGGTGAACCAGGGACGAACCGAAGTGGGCCTTGCCCCCCTTCGCTCCTGAGGCGAGATCCGGATCCCCCGCCGACCGCGCTACCCTGCCTGCATGGTCGACGTCGCACGCCTCCGATCGCTGATCGATCATGAGTTGCCCTCGCTCACCGCGCTGCGCCGCGAGCTGCACCAGCATCCCGAGATCGGCTACGAGGAGGTCCGCACCGCCGAGCGGATTCGCGCGGAGCTCGACGCGATCGGCGTGCGCCATGCCGACGGTCTTGCGCGCGGCACCGGCACGCTCGCGCACATTCCGGGCGGCGCTCCCGGCGCGAAGGCGGTCGCCCTTCGCGCGGACATCGACGCGCTGCCGATGCAGGACCAGGGCGTGCACGGCTGGCGCAGCCGAATCGATGGCCGCGCGCACGCCTGCGGCCACGACGGCCACACCACCATCGCGATCGGCGCGGCGCGCGTGCTGTCACGACTCGCGCGCGATGGCGCGCTGCCGAACCCCGTGACCTTCCTGTTCCAGCCGGCGGAAGAGGGCGGCAACGGCGGCGCGCGCATGGTCGAGGATGGCGCGCTGAACGGCAGCGTGCTTGGACCCGCCGTGGCGCAGATCTACGGCCTGCACGGCTGGCCATCGCACGCGCTGGGCACCGTCTCGTCGCGACCGGGCCCCATGCTGGCTGCGGCGGAGGCCTTCGAGATCCGCGTGCGCGGCGCGGGCGGCCACGCGGCCTTTCCGCATCTGGCATGCGATCCGGTCCTCGCCTCGAGCGCGATCGTGCAGAACCTGCAATCGGTGGTCTCGCGCAACGTGCGCCCGCTCGATGCAGCCGTCGTCACGGTGGCGTCGATCCACGCCGGCAACGCGCACAACGTGATTCCCGAGTCCGCGCACCTGCTCGGCACCATCCGGTGGTTCCACGCGAGCGTGGGCGAGATGCTGCGTCGACGCATGTCCGAGTGCGTGCAGCACACGGCGCAGGCGCTCGGCGCCTCGGCCACCATCGAGTTCAAGCACACCACCCCCGTCACGAGCAACGACACGGGCGCCTTCCGGCGTTTCGAGCGCGTCGCGCGCGAGTCCCTGGGCACGCACCGCGTGGTGGAGTTCGGCGATCCGGTCATGGGCGCGGAGGACTTCTCCTTCTATGGAGAGGTGGTGCCGGCCTGCTTCTTTGCACTGGGGCTCGCGCGCACGAACGATCCCTGCCCGCCCCTGCACGACCCGACCTTCGACTTCCGGGACGAGGCGATCGCCACGGGCGTCGAGGCGATGGTCCAACTGGCGCTCGCGCCGATTGGGCAGTGAATATCGGTCGAAATTTCGAGGTCGGCGTTGGTATTCCCATCGCGCGGGAATATCTTTGGCGAAATGATCGCCCCTCTGCTCGCCGTCGTGATGTCACTTGCCGGTTCCCCGCGTCCCGAGACGGGTGATCTGCCCGCACGCGCGAACCCCTTCACGGCGGTTCCGATGGGCTCGATGCTGCTCGATGGCGCGGCGGGGCCCGTGCTTCCAGCCGTCCGGTTGCATGTGGACGAAGCCGCATGGGCCGAGGTGACCCGTGGCGACGTCGCCTGGCTCGATGGCATGCCGCTCTCCGATGGCGACACCGCGGACCTGCGCCTGGTGCGCGTGAATCCCTTCGCGGCGGGCGCACGCATCGTGGTGATGGAGGCGGGTGCGGATGGCCAGCCTGTCGAGCGCGAGGTCGCGCTGCCGGAGATCTCCGCCTGGGCCGGCACGGTCGCGGGCCGTCCGGGCTCGCGTGCGTTCATCGCCCGAAGCGAGGCCGGCACGCACGGCTACATCCAGTTCGACGGTCGTACCGAGATCATCTCCTCCGGCGACGCGGCCGCGAATGGTCCCACCTACGTCGCCAATGGCGCGGCGCTGCCGATCGACGACTTCCAGTGCGGCGCGATCGCGCCACCCGATCGGGTCGAAGCGGACCGACCGCCCGCGGGCGCGCCGGCGCTCACCGCCGCCTGCCGCCAGCTGCCGATCGCCTTCGAGACGGACCAGGAACTGCTGACCCGTCTGGGCAGCGTGCCCGCAGGAAGCGCCTACGTGGCCACGCTCGTGGCGGCGTTGTCCGACATCTACCGCAACGACTTCAACGCGCGCCCGACGCTCGCCTACCTGCGCTGGTGGAGCACGACGGATCCCTGGACTCAGGCCGGAACCTGTGGCGACTCGGGATCCGACCAGCTCGGCGAACTCCGCGACTGGTGGAACGCCAACATGCAGTCGGTGCCACGCGCCCTCACCGCCATGCTGTCGGGCCGCAGCCTGGGCGGAGGCTGTGCATGGCTCTACGCGACCTGCGACGATCCAACCTGGGGCTACGGCTACTCGGTGTCGGCGGACCTCAACGGCAGCTTCCCCTACCCCCCCATCAAGAACCAGAACAGCGGAAACTGGGACCTGTTTGTGGTCGCGCACGAGATCGGCCACAACCTGAGCGCCTTCCACACGCACGAGATCGGCGTGGATGGCTGCGGCAACGGCGACTGCTCGCTCGCGCGCCAGGGAACGATCATGAGCTACTGCCACCTGTGCTCCGGTGGCGTGGGCAACATCAATCTTCGCTTCGCCCCCGAGAACATCGTCTCGATCGAGGATCACCTGCTGTCAGCGTCCTGCACCGCGCCCGAGGCCAACAATCCCGTGGCCCTCGGCGACACGTACTCCACCTTTGAGGAGATTCCGCTGGTGCTTGACGTGCTGTCGAACGACCTGCCGTCGAACTGCGAGGCGGTCAGCATCGAGAGCCTGCCTACGACGAGCGCTCTCGGCGCGACCCTTGCCGTGCTTCCAACCGGCAGCCCCACTGGCGGCCCCGCGGTCTCGTACCAGCCCGGCCCCGGGGTGCGCGGCCCGGACACCTTCACCTACCGCCTGCGCGACGCCAGCAACCAGTATTCAAGCACCGTCACCGTGAGCATCGACGTGAAGCCCGTGCTCGCGAGCGTGTCGGGCCTGAGCGGCAACGAGTCCGGCCTGCGTGGCCGCTACTACTCGCTCACCGCGCCAACGTCGATGCCCAACTTCGACGCGCTCACCCCCTACCAGTACGCGAACATTCCCCTGCTCTCCTTCGGCTCCACGCAGGCCTCGTGCGTCGGCAGCGGCCGCTCCGACAACTTCGGCGTGGTCTTCGAGGGGTGGGTGCTCGCGCCGACCGAGGGCAACTACACGTTCTCGCTGACCTCGGACGCCGGTTCGCAGCTGTTCATCGACGGCTTCCAGGTGGTCAACCACGACGGCATCCACACCTTCAGCGAGAAGACCGGCACGGTCTACCTGAAGGCGGGGCAGCACGCCGTGCGCGTGAACTTCTTCGAATACACGGGCGCCTGCGGGCTGCAGCTGAAGTGGGCGCCCCCCGGCACCGCCACGCGCGTGTTCGTGCCGTCCACCGCGCTGAGCCGCGGCGGCCAGGTCTACGACCTCGACGGCTCCGGCTCGGTCGACTCCGGTGATCTCGCCTTCCTGCTCCTGAGCTTCGGCAGCGATTGCTCGGGGCAGCGCTGCTACGGCGATCCGAACGAGCGCCAGTTCATCGGCCTCGAGCCGTGCGTCTGCGCCGAGGACCTTGACGGCTCGGGAGAGATCGACTTCGGCGATGTGGCGTTGCTGCTGCTTTACTGAGCAGGACGATCCCAGATCCGCCCAAGACGGAAGGCATTCTCGGTCTTCCCGGTGCGGGAACCGAAGGCAACCCTCGAATTCTCGCGCCTGTTCTCCGATTGGCCTTGGCCGAACCCACGCGGTCAATAACTTCGGAATTCTGCACCTGGAACTTGGCTGGCGTCCACATCGGGGTAAGGTGGATCCATGAGAACCCCTTCGCTGGCTGTCGCTGTCGCTTGCCTTGCCTGCCAGATCGCGGTCGCCGCGGACATGGCACCCGAGGCACCGCGCCGCGTGAAGCCGATGCGCGGCGTGCAGATGGCCGCACAACTTGTCGAGGGCGCGGCCGGACCCCAGTTCCCCTCGATCGCCATCGAGCTCGACGAGGCCGCGTGGGCCGAGATGGAGCGGGGCGATGTGGCATGGCTCGATGCGGTGCCCCTCTCCGACGGCTCCACGGTGGATCTTCGACTCAGCCGCGTCGAGGCATTCACGCCGGATGCGCGGATCGTGGTGGTGGAGGCAGCCCCGGGCGGTGGCACGATCGAGCGCGAGATCCCGCGTCCGCAACTCTCGGCCTGGGCCGGCGAGGTTTCAGGCTGGCCGGGTTCGCGCGCGTTCATCGCGCGTTCCGACGCCGGACTTCAGGGCTGGATCCAGTTCCAGGGACACACCGAGATCCTGTCGTCCGGCGAGGCGGGCGCCGGTCGGGTGCCGCTCATGTCGAACGCGGCGCTGATCGGCATCACGGCGCCGGTCTGCGAGGCGCCGCCACCGATGGACGAGGGTGATGTGCTTGAGGAAATGCCACCGATGGCGTATTTCGCCGCGGCCGCGTGCCGACAGCTGCCGGTCGCGGTCGACACGGACCAGGAACTGCTCGCCAAGTTCAGCGGCAACACCACCAGCGCCAGCGCCTACGTGGCCACGCTCTTCGCGGGCATGGGCGACATCTACTCGCGTGACTTCAACGTGCGCCCGAGCATCTGCTACCTGCGCTGGTGGACCACGACCGATCCATGGACCGCCACCAGCGGCACGTCGGCGCAGCTGACCGAGTTCCGCACCTACTGGAACACCAACATGCGCACCACGCCGCGCTCGCTCGCCACGCTGCTGAGTGCGCGCGGGCTCGGCGGCGGCGTCGCCTGGCTCAGCCAGGTGTGCGCGAGCACCTCGGGCAGCGGGTACGGGTATTCGGTCAGCGCGGATCTCAACGGCACCTTCCCCTACCCACTGGCGAGCCAGAACAGCGGCAACTGGGACATCATCGTCACCAGTCACGAGATTGGCCACAACATGAGCGCGCGGCACACCCACGACCTGGGCGTGGACGACTGCTACACGTCCTCGGGCCTGGGCGCCTGCACGCAGCGGCTTCAGGGCACCGTGATGAGCTACTGCCACCTCTGCTCGGGCGGCGTGGCGAACATCAACCTGGTCTTCGACGCGGTGAACATCCCGTCGGTCATCAGCCACGTGGGCTCGAAGAGCTGCACCTCGCCCACCACCGCGCTGCCGGCGGGCCTGGCCGACACCTACACCGTGATGGAGGGCAGCTCGAACACCCTCGACATCCTGGCCAATGACCTCCCGGCGAACTGCGAGTCGGTCACGATCCAGGGCCTCCCAGCCGCTTCGACCAAGGGGGTCTCGCTCTCGATCAACCCGACGGGCAGCCCCAGCGGCGGTCCGGCGATCACCTACAACCCCGCTGCGGGCGTGCGCGGAACCGACACTTTCACCTACCAGCTGCGCGATGCAAGCAACCAGGTGTCCAGCACGATCACGGTGAGCATCGACGTGAAGCCGGTGCTGCAGGCCTTCACGGGCCTGGCCGGCAACGAGCCGGGCTTCAACGCGCGCTACTACAACCTCACGTCCCCCACCACGCTGCCGAACTTCAGCGCGCTCACGCCCTTCTCGTATGGCTCCGTGCCGTCACTCGTCTTCAGCAGCGGCTCGGGCGCGTGCGTTGGCAGCGGCGTGGCCGACAATGTGGGTGCGGTGTTCGAGGGCTGGATCCTGGCGCCCAGCGAGGGCAACTACGTGATGGGCCTGACGAGCGACGCGGGCTCGCAGCTCTACCTCGACGGCGAACTGATCATCGACCACAACGGCATCCACGTGTACAGCGAGAAGACCAACACCGTGTACCTGAAGGCGGGCTACCACTCGGTGCGCATTCCCTTCTTCGAGGCCACCGGAAACTGCGGCCTGCAGCTGAAGTGGGCGCCTCCGGGCACCACGACGCGCGTGCTCGTGCCGGGCTCCGCGATCAGCCGCGGCGGGCAGATCTTCGACCTTGACGGTTCCGGAGGCGTTGATGCAGGCGACATTTCGTACCTGCTGCTGAGCCTCGGCGGGGAGTGCCCCGGTCGCCGCTGCTACGGAGATGCCAATGGACAGCAGGTGATCGGGATCGACCCGAACTGCAGCTGCCCGGAGGACTTGGATGGTTCCGGCGAGGTCGATGCTGGCGATATCGCCTATCTGCTTCTCTATTAAGGTTTTACGATCATTCCAAGAGCCGTTCCCGCCCCCGGCATCGCCCGGGGGCGGTTCGTTTCAGGGGGCCTCCGACTTCCGCCAGGCCACTTGCGGGTGCCCCCGGGTCCAGCTAGACTGCCCGGCTCGACATCGCACACCGTTCGAACTACCGAACCGGTGCCGGACTCTTGGCTGAGCCGGCTGCGCCCCGTGGTGGGGCCCGCAAGGTAGGAGGTAAGGAACCATGGCCAAGAAGGTTGCAAAGGTTTTCAAGATCATGGCCCCGGGTGGCAAGGCCACGCCGGCTCCGCCACTCGGTCCGGTGCTGGGCGCCAACGGCGTCAACCCCGGCCAGTTCATCACCCAGTTCAACGAGAAGACCCGTGAACTCAACGGCCGCGTCGTCGGCTGCGTGGTCACGGTCTACTCCGACCGCACCTTCGAGCTCGAGATCAAGTCCAGCCCGGTGAGCGTGATGATCGCCGCCGCGCTGAAGATCGAGAAGGGTTCCGGCACTCCCAACACCGTCAAGGTGGGCAAGCTCACCAAGGACCAGGTGCGCAAGATCGCCGAGGAGAAGTTGAAGGACCTGAACACCCGCAGCCTTGAGGCCGCCATGCGCGTCGTGGCCGGCACCGCCCGAAGCATGGGCGTCACGGTGGAGGCCTGAACATGAGCATCGCGACCAACAAGAAGAAGGTTCTGTTCCGCGGCTTCGGCAAGCGCATGCGAGCCAGCCTCGAGGCGAAGCCCAAGACCGCCCTGAGCCCCGCGGACGCCGTGAAGGCGCTGCGCGCGTTCAAGGCTCCGAAGTTCGACCAGACGGTCAACGTGGTGGTGAATCTCGGCATCGATCCGAAGGCGGCCGATCAGGCCCTCCGCGGCTCGATCGCCATGCCCCACGGCATCGGCCGCAGCGCGCGCGTGGTCTGCTTCTGCCAGAGCGACAAGGTCGCCGCGGCGAAGGCGGCCGGCGCGATCGAGGCCGGCGGCGAGGAGCTGGTGGCCAAGATCGAGGGTGGCTGGATGGACTTCGACGTGGCCGTCGCCAGCCCGGACATGATGCGCGTCGTCAGCAAGCTCGGCAAGGTGCTCGGCCCCAAGGGCCTCATGCCCAGCCCGAAGGCCGGAACCGTGACGCCCGACGTGGCGGCCGCGGTGAAGGAGTACGGCGCCGGCAAGCAGGAGTACCGCAACGACGACGGCGGCAACATCCACTGCGTCATCGGCAAGATGAGCTTCAAGGACGAGCAGCTCGTGGCGAACCTGTCCCACTTCATCGCGACCATCGAGAAGGCTCGACCGGCCAGCGTGAAGGGCACCTACCTGAAGAAGTGCGTCATCAGCGCGTCGATGAGCCCGAGCGTGCTGGTCAGCGCCTGAAACGGAGCACACACCCAATGAGCAAGCAGATCAAGCAGCTGGTCGTTCGCGAGTATCAGGAGCGCTTCGAGGGCGTCGAGGGCGGCGTGCTCGTCGAGATCCGCGGACTCGACGCAGGCACCAACAACCGCATGCGCACCACGCTGGTCGACAAGAAGATCCGCGTCACCGTGGTCAAGAACACGCTGGCCCGCAAGGCCTTCCAGGGCACCCCCCTTGAAGGTCTGGCGAAGTGGCTCAGCGGCCCGAGCGCCCTGGTCTACGGCGGCAGCAGTGTCGTCGAGGTCGCGCGCGAGATCGTGGAGCTGGCGAAGGACAAGGAGGCCCTGCAGTTCAAGGCCGCCATCCTCGACGGCATCACCTTCGAGGGCAAGGCCGGCGTCGAGGCGCTGAGCAAGTACCCCACGCGCGAGGAAGCGCAGGCCAAGGTCATCACCCTGGTGCTGTCTCCCGCGCGCAACGTGGTCGGCGCCGTCAAGGGCCCGGCTGGCCGCATCGGCGGCATCCTCAAGGAGATCCAGCGCAAGCTCGAGGCGGGCGAGACCATCGCCGCGAAGGCCTGACGCGCGAATCGTTCACTTCACTGAACCTTTTTGCCCTGATTCTGACTGGCCCTGTCGGGTCAAACGCCGGAAGGTCCGGCGCCTCTCGGAACAGGCACAGGAGTTTGAGACATGTCTGACACGAAGACGTTTGACGCGAAGGTGACCAAGATCGGCGACGAGATCGCCAGCCTGACCCTGAAGGAGGCTGTCGACCTGGCCGAGTACATGAAGGACAAGTACGGCATCGAGCCGGCGGCCGGCGGCGCAGTCATGATGGCTGCTGCGGGCGGCGCGGCGGGTGGCGGCGCGGCTGCGGCTGCGGCGCAGACCGAGTTCGATGTCATCCTCGACAACGGCGGCGCGAACAAGATCCAGGTGATCAAGGTCGTCCGCGAGGCGACCGGCCTCGGCCTGAAGGAGGCCAAGGACCTGGTCGATGGCGCTCCGAAGCCCGTCAAGGAGAAGATCTCCAAGGACGACGCGGACAAGCTCAAGACCGCCCTCGAGGCGGCTGGCGCCAAGGTCACGATCAAGTGACTTCCGCGCGGGGCTCCTGCCCCGCCATCTCGATCCCGAGAATCAACGGGCCCGGTCTTCCGACCGGGCCCGTTCCCATTTTCCACCGTCCGCATAACAGGGTCGGAGGTAGTTATTGGCCCCCTATCGAAAGTCGGCCTATAACCAGATCCTCACCCCACAAAAAGATTCAAGCAGACAGGCTCGCCTTGTTGCGGTCTTGGCCCGGTTCTTGCTACCCTGCGGGACTTGGCGGTGGGCGCAGCCATCTTCGATTCCACGCGATGAACCACGGCTCCTCGGCAGGAGCCGCGTCGGTGATTGCTGCGCACAGACAACTGGAGCACGGACCTCATGGCCCTGAAGACTCGCGACTTCTCGAAGCGCGGCGACGCGACCCCCGTCCCCAATCTCACGCAGGTTCAGCGAGCGGCATATGACCGCTTCCTGCAGCAGGACAAGGAGCCTGCGCAGCGCGACCAGAGCATCGGCATCGAGTCGCTGCTCCGCGAGGTCTTCCCCATCGAGAGCTACGACGGCAAGGTCAAGCTCGAGTATCTGCACTACCGCCTGGAGCAGCCGCGCTACACGCCCGACGAGTGCCGCGAGCTTCGCCTGACCTACGGCATGCCCTTCCGCGTGGGCGTGCGCCTGTCCCGTGAGGGCGGCGGCACGATCAGCGAGGAGGAGATCTACCTCGGCGAGATCCCGATCATGATGGGCGGCGGCGAGTTCATCGTGAACGGCGCCGAGCGCGTGATCGTGAGCCAGCTGCACCGCAGCCCTGGCGTGGACTTCAGCATCGCGAGCAGCATCGGCGACCGCCCGCTTCACAGCGCGCGCATCAGTCCCGAGCGCGGCAGCTGGATCGAGCTCGAGGTCACCAAGAAGGATGTGCTCACGATGCGCATCGACCAGAGCACGAAGCTGGCGGCGACCACCTTCCTGCGCGCGCTGGACGAGCGCTTCGGCAGCACCGAGAGCCTGCTGAAGCTCTTCTACGAGATCGAGCAGGTCAAGGTCGAGAAGCTGAAGCCCGAGCACCGCAGCGCCGAGCTGATCGTGGACAGCGACACCGGCGAGGTGATCTGCAATCCGGGCCAGGAGCTTGGCGAGAAGGGCGTGGCGGTCATCCAGGCCAGCGCGCTCAAGACCGCCAGCGTGATCACCAATCCCGGCGACTCGCTCATCCTGAACACGATCGCCCACGAGGACCTGAACTTCTTCGCGGACATCACCGAGTACCAGGCCGCGCTGCTGAAGATCTACGGCAAGCTGCGTCCGGGCAACCCGCCGCAGGTCGACAAGGCCGTGGCGCTGTTCAAGGAGAAGTTCTTCGACGAGAACCGGTATCGCCTCGGCCGCGTGGGCCGCTTCCGCATGAACCGGAAGTTCGAGATCTACAAGGAGAGCGGCAAGGGCGAAGGCCGCAACTGGAAGTGGAGCGAGGCCGACGCCCGCACCCAGCACCTGCGCGCCGAGGACTTCCTCGCCGTGGTGCAGTACATCCTCGACCTGCGCTCGCGCAACGCGCGCGCCCACGTGGATGACATCGATCACCTGGGCAACCGCCGCCTGCGCACGCTCGACGAGCTCGCCGTGGAGGAGATCCGCAAGGGCTTCCTGAAGCTGCGCCGCACCGTCCAGGAGCGCATGAGCGTGAAGGATCCGAACGAGCTCGGCAAGATCGCCGATCTCGTGAACTCGAAGAGCATCTCGAGCGCGATCGAGTTCTTCTTCGGCCGCAGCGAGCTGAGCCAGGTGGTCGACCAGACCAACCCGCTGAGCATGCTGGTGCATGAGCGCCGCCTGTCCGCCCTCGGCCCCGGCGGCCTGAACCGCAAGCGCGCGACCTTCGAGGTGCGCGACGTGCACATCTCCCACTACGGCCGCATCTGCCCGATCGAGACGCCGGAAGGCACCAACATCGGTCTGATCGCGTCGCTCGGCATCTACTCCGAGATCGACGACTACGGCTTCCTGCTCACCCCCTACCGCGAGGTGAAGGAAGGCAAGGCGACCGGCAAGGTCCGCCGCCTGCGCGCCGATGAGGAGCTGCGCAAGGTCCTCGCCCCCAGCGACACCATCGACCGCGACGGCCGCTTCAAGGGCGACACCGTGGTGGCCCGTCGCGACGGCGACCTGACCCCGCTTGCCTCGGGCGACGTGGAGTTCGTCGACATCAGCCCGAAGCAGATCGTGGGCGTGAGCGCCAGCCTCATCCCCTTCCTGGAGCACGACGACGCCAACCGCGCGCTCATGGGAAGCAACATGCAGCGACAGGCCGTTCCCCTGATCCGCGTCGATCCGCCCGTGGTGGCGACCGGCATGGAGAAGGTGGTCGGCGGCCACAGCGGCATGATCATCAAGGCCAAGCGCGCCGGCACGGTCACGCAGGTCGACGCGCAGCGCATCGTCATCGACAACGCGGATGAGTACGTGCTCCGCAAGTTCGTGGGCCTGAACGAGCGCACCTGCCAGAACCAGCGCCCGCTCGTGAAGATGGGCCAGAAGGTCAAGGCGGGCGAGATCCTCGCCGACGGCGCCAGCACCCAGATGGGCGAGCTGGCGATCGGCCGCAACGTGCTCGTGGCGTTCAACACCTTCGATGGCTACAACTTCGAGGACGCCATCGTGATCAACGAGCGCCTGGTGAAGGACGATGCCTTCACCAGCATCCACATCGAGAACTTCGACGTGGAGCTGCGCGAGACCAAGCTGGGCCGCGAGGAGTTCACGCGCGACATCCCGAACGTGAGCGAGCGCCTGCTGCGCAACCTCGACGAGAACGGCGTGATCCGCGTGGGCGCCAAGGTCGGCCCCGGCGACATCCTGGTCGGCAAGGTCAGCCCGAAGTCCAAGTCCGAGCTCAGCCCCGAGGAGAAGCTGCTGCACGCGATCTTCGGCCGCGCGGGCGAGGACGTGAAGAACGATTCGCTCGAGGTGCCGGCCGGCACCGAGGGCATCGTGATCGGCGCCAAGCGCTTCAGCCGTCGCATGCACCTGAGCGACGAGCAGAAGAAGGCCCTGAAGAAGGAGATGTCGGCCTACGAGGACGAGATGGACAGCAAGACCATCGCGCTCTTCCGCCAGATGGTGACCGAGATCAACAAGGCCACCGGCAGCGAGATGGTCGACCCGAGCACCCGACAGAAGGTCGGCGCGAGCCCACTGCCCGAGGTCATCCTCGAGCAGATCGAGGGCTTCAACACGAAGTGGATCAAGGGTTCCGCCGACGCGAAGGCGACGGCCGAGATCACCTACGGCCAGTTCTGGCCCCGCATCCAGGCCCTCCGCGAGGAGAAGGAGCGCAAGCTCGGCCACATGAAGCGCGGTGACGAGCTCGCCAGCGGCGTGCTCGAGATGGTGAAGGTCTACCTCGCCACCAAGCGCCAGCTGAGCGTGGGCGACAAGATGGCCGGCCGACACGGCAACAAGGGCGTCATCGCCCGCATCGTGCCGGAAGAGGACATGCCGTTCATGGAGGACGGCACCCCCGTCGACGTGCTGCTCAACCCGCTCGGCGTGCCGAGCCGCATGAACGTGGGCCAGATCCTCGAGGTGCACCTCGGCTGGGCGGCGAAGGTCATGGGCTTCCAGGCCGTCACGCCCGTGTTCGACGGCGCCACCGAGTCCGAGATCATGGCCGCCATCGACGAGGCCAACACGCACGTGCGTGATCGCGTGCAGGCCTTCGAGAAGAGCGGCAAGGAGCCCGGCCATCCGCGCGAGCTGCTTGCGCAGATCCCGTTCGGCGGCAAGGTGCAGCTGCACGACGGCCGCACGGGCGAGCCGTTCCACCAGAAGACCACGGTGGGCTACATGTACCTGCTCAAGCTGCACCACCTGGTCGACGACAAGATCCACGCCCGCAGCACGGGCCCGTACAGCCTGATCACCCAGCAGCCGCTGGGCGGCAAGGCCCGCACGGGCGGCCAGCGCTTCGGCGAGATGGAAGTGTGGGCGCTCGAGGCCTACGGCGCCGCCTACGTGCTGCAGGAGCTCCTCACCGTCAAGAGCGACGACGTGGAGGGCCGCACCAAGATCTACGACAGCATGGTGAAGGGCACGAACACGCTGCAGGCAGGCATGCCCGTGGTGTTCGACGTGCTCTGCCACGAGATCAAGGGCCTCGGCATGAACATCCAGCTCGAGAAGCTCGCCACGGACAGCGCCCCGCTGCTCTGATCCGCACTCCGAACGAACCCCGTCCCAGACACGACCCGTCACGAACGAGATTCAAGCCATGACCATCGCTGCCAACGCCGCAAGTGACAACGTCTACGACCGCGTGAACGACTACGGAGCCGTCCGCATCAGCCTCGCAGGCCCCAACGACATCCGGTCGTGGAGCTTCGGCGAGGTGAAGAAGCCGGAGACGATCAACTATCGCACCTACCGGCCCGAGCGTGACGGCCTGTTCTGCGAGCGCATCTTCGGACCCGAGCGCGACTACGAGTGCGCCTGCGGCAAGTACAAGGGCACGAAGTACAAGGGCATCATCTGCGATCGCTGCGGCGTGAAGGTCACGCACAGCCGCGTGCGCCGCAAGCGCATGGGCCACATCAACCTGGCCGCGCCGGTGGTGCACATCTGGTTCTTCAAGGCCATGCCGAGCCGTCTGGGCACCCTGCTGGAGATGAAGACCAGCGACCTGGAGAAGGTCGTGTACTTCCAGGATTACGTGGTCGTCGACCCGGGCTCCACCGATCTGGAGTTCAAGCAGGTCCTCACCGAAGAGGAGAAGAACGCCGCCGTCGACAAGCACGGCCCCGCGGCCTTCACGGCCATGATGGGCGCGGAAGCGGTCCGCGAGCTCCTCTCCCCCCTCAAGCTCGACCTGCATGAGCTGAGCGACGAGCTGCGCCAGAAGCTCGGCGAGACCAAGAGCAAGCAGAAGCAGAAGGACTACTCCAAGCGCCTGAAGCTGGTGGAGCAGATCCGTGGCAGCAGCAACGATCCGCAGTGGATGGTGCTCGACGTGGTGCCGGTCATTCCGCCCGATCTGCGTCCGCTGGTCATGCTCGAGAGCGGCAACTTCGCCACGAGCGACCTGAACGACCTCTACCGCCGCATCATCAACCGCAACAACCGCCTGAAGAAGCTGATGGACCTCAACGCGCCCGAGGTCATCGTGCGCAACGAGAAGCGCATGCTGCAGCAGGCCGTCGACGCGCTGTTCGACAACGGCCGCTGCCGTCGCCCGGTGCTGGGCAGCAGCAACCGCCCGCTCAAGTCGATCACCGACATGATCAAGGGCAAGCAGGGTCGCTTCCGCGAGAACCTGCTCGGCAAGCGCGTGGACTACTCGGCGCGCTCCGTGATCGTGGTGGGTCCCGAACTCAAGCTGCACCAGTGCGGCCTGCCGAAGAAGATCGCGCTGGAGCTGTTCCAGCCGTTCATCATCCGCAAGCTGAAGGAACGCGGCCTGGCGGACACCATCAAGAGCGCCAAGCGCATGCTGGAGCGCCGCGAGATCGAGGTGTGGGACGTGCTCGAGGAGGTCATCAAGAACCACCCCGTGCTGCTGAACCGCGCCCCCACGCTGCACCGCATGGGCATCCAGGCCTTCGAGCCCGTGCTCGTGGAAGGCAACGCCATCAAGATTCACCCGCTCGTCTGCACCGGCTACAACGCCGACTTCGACGGTGACCAGATGGCCGTGCACCTGCCGCTGTCGCTCGAGGCACAGGCCGAGGCGCACGTGCTCATGATGAGCACGCACAACATCTTCAGCCCGGCGAACGGCAACCCGATCGTCAGCCCGTCACAGGACATCGTGATGGGCGTGTACTTCCTCACGGTCACGCAGGCCGAGCCGCCGCTGGCGCTCGACCGCTACCTCGAGGGCGCCCCGGAGATGACCGCCGCCGAGCGCAAGACGATCCGCACCATGCCGCGCTTCGCGCACCCGCACGAGGCGATCCTGGCGTGGGAGACCGGCAAGATCGACTACCACCAGTGGATCGAGGTCCGCTTCGACCGCTTCAGCGAGATGGTGCTCGAGGCCGGCAAGGCCGCGAAGAAGCTGAAGACCAGCCGCGCCATCACCACGGTGGGTCGCCTGATCTTCAACGAGATCCTGCCGGCCGACATGCCCTTCTACAACTGCACGCTGGGCAAGAAGGGCGCCGCCAAGGTGATCGACGACACCTTCCGCCGCAAGGGCAAGGCCGACACGATCCGCCTGCTCGACGACATGAAGGAGACGGGTTTCCGCTACAGCACCCGCAGCGGCCTGAGCTTCGGCGTGACCGACCTGCGCGTGCCCGGCGACAAGCAGAAGCTGCTCGACGACGCCGAGAAGCGCGTGGTCAAGGCGCAGCGCCAGTACGAGAGCGGCGCCATCACCGACCAGGAGCGCCGCAACCAGGTGCTCGAGGCGTGGGCGAAGTGCCGCAACGAGGTCTCGGAGCGCCTCATGGAGACGCTGAAGAACGACTGGCGCTCGATGGATGGCGTTCCCGTCCCGTCGCCGGCGAAGGACGGCCCCGCGCCGAAGGACGCGCGTCGTCACCTGAACTCGGTGTTCCTCTTCGCCGACTCCGGCGCGCGTGGCAACAAGAGCCAGATGCAGCAGCTCGCAGGCATGCGTGGCCTCATGGCCAAGCCGAGCGGCGAGATCATCGAGACGCCCATCAAGGCGAACTTCCGAGAGGGCCTCTCGGTGCTCGAGTACTTCAGCTCGACCCACGGCGCGCGCAAGGGCCTGGCCGACACGGCGCTCAAGACCGCCGACTCGGGCTACCTGACCCGCAAGCTGTGCGACGTGGCGCAGAGCGTCACCGTGGTCGACGTGGACTGCGGCACCAAGCGTGGCGTGCCCAAGCACGCCGTGATGAAGGGCGAGGACGTCGAGGTGCCGCTGCGTGACGTGATCTACGGACGCACGGCGCTCGCCAACCTGGTCGATCCGCGCACCGACAAGACCATCGTCGAGGCCGGCCAGATGATCGACGCGCGCATCGCGCGCGAGATCGAGGGCTTCCTCGGCGAGGACGGCGTCTTCCAGGTGCGCAGCCCGCTCACCTGCGAGGCGGAGCGTGGCGTCTGCGGTCGCTGCTACGGCATGGACCTCTCGACCGGCAAGGCCGTCGAGCAGGGCATGGCGGTGGGCATCATCGCGGCGCAGTCGATCGGCGAGCCGGGCACCCAGCTCACCATGCGCACGTTCCACACGGGCGGCATCGCCTACACCACCGCCGCCGAGAGCCAGTACAAGGCCGGCAACCCGGGCGTGGTGGAGATGGTCGACTGCAACGAGGTGGAGTACGAAGGCAGCTTCGTGGTGCTCAAGAAGACCGGCCTGCTGCGCGTGCGCGACGTGAAGGGCCGCGAACTCGAGAGCTTCAAGGTGCCCTACGGCTCCCGCCTGCAGGCGAAGCCTGGCGCGACCGTGAAGAAGGGCGAGCTCCTGCTCGAGTGGGATCCGCACAAGACGCCGATCCTCAGCGAGAAGAGCGGCACCGTGCACTTCGAGGACATCGTCATCGGCGAGACCATCAAGGTCGAGGAGAAGGCCGGCGGCGTGCGCGAGACCATCGTGATCGAGCACAAGGGCGAGCGTCATCCGCGCATCGAGGTGCGCTCGGCCAGTGGCGAGATCCTGGACTTCCACCACCTGCCCGCCAAGGCCCGCATCGAGGTGAAGGACGGCGACACCGTGAAGGCCGGCCAGCCGCTGGCGCAGACCCCGAAGGAGTCGGCGCGCAGCGCGGACATCGTCGGTGGTCTGCCGCGCGTCACCGAGGTCTTCGAGGCCCGCAAGCCGAAGGAGCCCGCCGTGCTCGCCGAGATCGGCGGCGTGGTCGAGCTGCACTCGGACAAGCGCAAGGGCAAGATGACCATCCGCGTGGTGGGCGAGGGCGAGGTCGCCGTCGAGCATCACGTGCCGCAGGGCACCCACCTGCTGGTGCACGCGGGCGACACGGTCAATGCGGGCGATCCGCTCGTGGAAGGCCCGCGCGATCCGGCGGACATCGTGCGCATCAAGGGTGAGGAAGCCCTCTACGTGTACATGCTGGACGAGATCCAGAACGTGTACCGCGCGCAGGGCGTGCCGATCTCCGACAAGCACATCGAGATCATCCTGAAGCAGATGCTCTCGAAGGTCCGCGTGGTCGCCAGCGGCGATACCAGCCTGCTGCCGAACGAGGTGGTGGACAAGAGCGTCCTCCGCCGCGTGAACGACGAGCTCGACGAGATGCTCTTCATCGAGGAGCCCGGCCAGACGACCCTGCCGAAGGGCACGCTGCAGCCGCGCGACGAGGTGAAGGAGGCCAACGCCACGGCCGAAGGCCAGGGCAAGGACAAGGCCAAGACCCGCAAGCCGAAGAAGGCCACGGGCCGCACCCTCCTGCTCGGCATCACGAAGGCCAGCCTCCAGAGCGAGAGCTTCCTGAGCGGCGCGAGCTTCCAGGAGACCACCAAGGTTCTCACCGAGGCGGCCCTGAAGAGCGCGATCGACACGCTGGTCGGCCTGAAGGAGAACGTGCTGCTGGGTCACCTGATCCCGGCCGGCACGGGCTTCAAGCCCTACCAGGGCATCGTGGTCAAGCGCCTCGTCGAGGAACCGATCGACGACGAGACGAGCGACCAGGAGATGGAAGACGCCGAGCTCGAGGCCGAGGCGCTGGGTGCCGAGCGTCCGGGCACCGGCACGACCGTCGGCGAGCGCCAGGCCGCCATGGCCCAGGGCGGCGATGCGCAGGGCGAGACCCTGCTTGCCGTCGAGGGCGAGGGCGAGGAGCCCGTCTCCGACGAGGCGTGAGCGGCGCGCCGTCGGACCATCCCGTGAACCCATCCCCACCCGGTGCGCCCAGCGCACCGGGTGGCGGTCTTCCATGGTGGCGCGATGGCCTGCGCTTCGAGTGCACGCAGTGCGGAAACTGCTGCAGTGGCCCGCCGGGCGCGGTGTGGTTCACGCACGACGAGGGGGTGGCGATGGCCACCGCGTTGGGCATGCAGCTCGAGCCATTCATGCAGGCGTTCGCGCGTCACATCCACGACCGCTGGTCGCTGACCGAGCGCGCGGGCCCGCGCGGAATGGACTGCGTGCTGCTGGACCGCGAGTCGCAGCCCGGCAAGGCCCTGTGTCGCGTGTACGCCACGCGCCCCAAGCAGTGCCGCACGTGGCCCTTCTGGCAGCGAAATCTCGTCTCGCGCGACGCGTGGGCGCGCGCCGCCGAGAGCACGCCCTGCCCCGGCATGAACGGCGGCACCTTCTTCCCGGCCGAATCGATCGTGAAGCGCCTGCTCGACGAGCGCGAGAGCGAGGAGGGCGCGAAGTGGTGAGCGAGCGCGACCTCTGGATGGAGGCGGCCGCGCGCGATGAGGTCACGCAGGAGCTTCGCGCGATGGTCCTCGAGGCGGATGCGGCGGTGCGTGCGCGACGGCCTCTCTGCGTGTCGCAGGGCGCCTGCTGCCACTTCGAACGCTTCGGCCATCAGCTCTGGATGTCCGGCCTGGAGGTGGCGTGGTGCCTTCGGCAGCTGCCGACCGCGCCTCGCGCCACCGAGATCGACGACGCCGTGCGCCGCGGGGATTGCCCCTTCCTGCGCGACGGTGCCTGCAGCGTGCACTGGGCACGCCCGCTCGGCTGCCGAGCCTATTTCTGCGACGGTGCCGGCGAAGGATGGCAGGAGGCGCTGCTGGAATCGTGGCATGGCCGCGTGCGCGCGCTGCACGCGCGCCTGCAGGTGCCCTATCGATACGACGAATGGCGGCGCCTGCTTCGCGTCTTCGCCGAGCCTGCGTAGCATGGGGGTTCCCATGACCCGCCGCACCGACAGCGTGGATCGCGTCGCCTTCGTCAGCCTCGGCTGCCCGAAGAACCTCGTCGACAGCGAGAAGATGCTGGCCCTGCTGCAGGACGGCGGCGTGAAGCCCGTGAACGAGGGCGACCGCCCCGACGCGATCGTGGTGAACACGTGCGGATTCCTGGAGGCGAGCAAGGAAGAGAGCCTGGACGTGATCCGCGACGCGGTCGAGCGCAAGAAGCGCGGCGAACTCAAGCGCGTGGTGGTGGCCGGCTGCCTGGTCCAGCGACACCGCGCCAAGTTGCTCGACTGGGCCCCCGGCATCGACGCGATGATCGGCGTGTTCGACCGCGACCACATCGTCGACGCGGTGCGAGGCACGGCCCCCGCGCGCGAAGGCGTGGGCGACGGCGCCCCCCGCTACTGGATCGCTGCCAACGCGCTGCAGGCGGCGAAGGACCGTGGCCTGAACACCGTGGGCCTGACGGTGAACGGTGCCGACGGCAAGGGCGTGGGCTACTTCGAGGGCGACGCGAACCGGTTCCGACTGACGCCGCGTCACTGGGCCTACCTGCGTGCGAGCGAGGGCTGCAACCAGCGCTGCGCGTTCTGCACCATCCCGAGCATCCGCGGCAAGATGCGCTCGAAGCCGATGGATGAGATCGTGCGCGAGGCGGGCCGCCTGATGGATGACGGCGCGTTCGAGCTGAACGTGATCGGGCAGGACACCACCAGCTGGGGCATGGACATAGGCGACGACCGCGGGCTCGTGGGGCTGCTGGAGTCGCTCGATGGCGTGGCGCGCGAGCATGGCGGCGGCTGGATCCGCCTGATGTACGCCTATCCCAGCACCTTCACCGACGCCATGGTCGACGCGATGGCGCGGCTGCCCAACGTGCTGAAGTACATCGACATGCCGCTGCAGCACGCCAGCGACCGAATGCTGGATCGCATGCGCCGCCGCACCAGCGCCGCGCAGACGCAGGCGCTGCTCTCGAAGCTCCGCGCGCGCGTGCCCGGCATCGCGCTGCGCACCACCTTCATCGTGGGACACCCCGGCGAGACGGAGGCGGACTTCGAGGCGCTCATGGACTTCGTGCGCGAGAACCGCTTCGACATGGTGGGGTGCTTCAGGTACAGCCCCGAGGACGGAACGCCCAGCGGCACCATGCACGATGACGCCGCGCTGCGCGTGCCGCCCGAGGAGGCCGCGCGACGCGAGGAAGCCCTGATGCTGCTGCAGCAGGAGATCGCCTTCGAGCGCAACGAGGCGATGGCCGCCGAGAAGCGAAAGCTGCAACTGCTGATCGACGGCCCCGACACCGAGAACGAGGCCGGCAAGGGCGAGCGGGTGTGGCTGGCCCGTGCCCCATTCCAGGCGCCGCAGGTCGACAGCGTGACGCGCGTGATCGCCAGGCGCGAGTTGAGCCCCGGCGAACTCGTGGATGGCGTGGTCACCGAGGCGATGGAGTACGACCTGGTCGCGCGCCTCGAGGACGAGATGACACGCCGCGTTTCCCTGCCGGTCGCACGGCGCGGACACTGACTCGGGGCGCTCGATGGCGCCCAGGGACGACTTCGACCTGTCGCCGGCGGAGCGCGAGCGCATCCGCACCATCGAACTTTTCATCGCCAGCGAGCCCGAGGACGGCAGGCGGATCCGCATGTCCAATCCGATCGGCTGGGTTCCGATCGGGCTGATGATCGTGCTCGCGGTCGGTTTCATCTGGGCCTCGCAGCACTTCGGATGGAAGCGCAACCAGGGCCACTGGTCGCTGATCTTCCTTCCGCTGATGAGCCTGCTTGGCGTGAGCTCGGTGGTGCTGGGCCTTCGCGGCAACCGCCGCGGCCGCTGGCGTGCCATGCGTGCCGCCGGCTACCCGATCTGCATCGGCTGCGGCTACCGCCTGGACCGCCGCGCCCCGGGCAGCGACCACTGCCCCGAGTGCGGCAAGCCCGACGCGGAGCAGGCGGTGAAGGGCTGGCCGCCACACCCGGGGCGCGAGCCGGTCGAGGAACCCCCGGAAGCGACATGAGCGACCCGCGGCCCATCTCGCACTGGGGCCTGTGGATGCGCATGCACGAGCCCGTGGGACTCGGCGTGCGGGACCACTTCATGGTGCACTTCTGGGCCAACTGGGAGATGCTGAAGCGTCCGCGCGACCTGGTCATCAGTTCGGCTTTCGCGCTGATCCCCTCCGGACTGCTGGCCGGCGCGATCTGGCTGGCGCGCCCGCACCGGCGCGGAAGCGTGGTGCACATGCTGGCCGGCGACACCACGGTGCTGCTGCTGGTCGTGGCGGGCGTGGTGGCGGCATGGCTGGTCGCCCAGCACCTTTTCTTCGTCTACGCGATGCAGCGCTGGTACGCGCCCTTCGTCCGCCGCGAGCTGTCCCGCCGAGGACTGCCGGTCTGCGAGCGGTGCGGCCACCGCCTGCCCCCTCGGACCCCAGCCGCCTGCCCGGAGTGCGGTGTGGCGCTTGCGGACGCGCAGGAATCATGCGCGGTTTCCGGCTAGAGTGTGGGGCTCCCTGAGTCGCCCGCCGTGCCCATCCGCAACTTCTCCATCATCGCCCACATCGACCACGGCAAGAGCACGCTGGCCGATCGCCTGCTGCAGGCCACCAAGGCCGTGAGCGACCGCGAGGCGCGCGCCCAGCTGCTCGACAGCATGGATCTGGAGCGCGAGCGCGGCATCACGATCAAGGCGAGCGCCGTGACGGTGCAGCACGTGTACAAGGGCGAGACCTACCAGCTGAACTTCATCGACACGCCGGGACACGTGGACTTCGCCTACGAGGTGAGCCGCGCGCTCACCGCCTGCGAGGGCGCGGTGCTGGTGGTCGACAGCACGCAGGGCGTGCAGGCGCAGACGGTGGCGAACGCGTACCTCGCGGTCGGCAACAACCTGGAGCTGATCCCGGTGATCAACAAGATCGACCTGCCCGCGGCGAATCCCGACGCGGTGGCCATGGAGATCGAGCAGGTGCTGGGCCTGAAGGCCGAGGACTGCATCCTGGTGAGCGCGAAGACCGGCCAGGGCATCCAGGAGCTGCTCGACGCGATCTGCGAGAAGCTGCCGAGCCCCGCGCCGCCGAAGACCGACAAGCTGCGCGCGCTCATCTTCGACAGCGTGTACGACGACTACAAGGGCGTGGTGGTGTACTTCCGCGTGTTCGACGGCAGCATCAAGGCCGGCGACAAGATCCGCATGATGGGCACGGGCCGCACCTTCACGGTGACCGAGCTCGGCCGCAACACGCCGTTCCCGCGCAAGATGGATCGGTTCGGCCACGCCGAGGTGGGATTCCTGGCCGCCAGCATCAAGACCCTGGCCGACGTGCGCGTGGGTGACACGATCACGCTCGAGAACGACCCGGCCTCCGAGCCCCTGCCGGGCTATCAGGAACCGAAGCAGATGGTGTTCTGCGACTTCTACCCCGCCAGCAGCGGCGCCGACGGCGGCACGGGCAAGAAGGGCGACTTCGAGGCCCTGCGCGAGGCGATCGAGAAGCTGCACCTGAACGACGCGAGCTTCACCTTCGAGGTGCAGCACAGCGAGGCGCTGGGATTCGGCTTCCGCTGCGGCTTCCTGGGCCTGCTGCACATGGACATCGTGCAGGAGCGCCTCGAGCGCGAGGGCAACGTGGAGGTGGTGCAGACCGCCCCCACGGTGACCTACCGCGTGGCGCTGAACGACGGCAGCGAGGTCGAGATCCACAACCCGGCCGACCTGCCCGACATGAGCCACGTGGCGGGCATCCTGGAGCCGATCGTCAAGATCGAGATCATCTGCCCGAACGAGAACATCGGCGACCTGATGAAGCTCTGCGACGCGCGGCGCGGCATGTTCAAGAGCCAGCGCTTCCTGAGCGACACGCGGCAGATCCTGGACTACGAGCTGCCCCTGGCCGAGATCATCTACGACTTCTACGACAAGCTGAAGTCGATCACGCGGGGCTACGGCACGATGGACTACGAGCTGATCGGCTTCAAGCAGGATGACCTGGTGAAGGTGAGCATCCTCGTGAACGCGGAGCCCGTGGAGGCACTCAGCCTGATCACCCACCGTGCGCTGGCCGAGCACCGCAGCCGCGTGATCCTGGAGAAGCTGAAGAAGCAGATCGACCGCCACCAGTTCGAGATCCCGCTGCAGGCGGCGATCGGCGGCCGCATCATCGCGCGCGAGAGCATCAAGGCGCTTCGCAAGAACGTGCTGGCCAAGTGCTACGGCGGCGACGTGAGCCGCAAGCGCAAGCTGCTCGAGAAGCAGAAGGAAGGCAAGAAGCGGATGAAGACCGTGGGCATGGTCACCATCCCGCAGGAAGCCTTCATGGCGATCCTCGACCAGGGCGACTGAGCGCGCCCCCGCCGCCGGCGACTAGACTCGCCGCATGAAGAAGACCCACTCGATCGTCGCCAGCGCCGCGCTCGCCGCGGCCGGTTTCATCGCCGCGCAGTTCGCGGCCCCCCGCATGGCCGTCGCGCGCGCGGTTCCCGCCGCCGATCTCGGTCCGGCGCAGGCGGTGCTGCTTGAAGGCAAGGATGGCGCGATGAAGCTGGTGAACGCCGATGGTCGCCCGGGCTGGGGTGATGAACCCACCGCCAAGGCCTGGTCGATCGGCGCCGTGCACGTCGACAAGATCCTGAAGAAGCTGCTCGACAACAAGAGCTATCAGGATGACCGGGCGCGCTTCGACGAGGAAGCGAAGAATCAGGGCCAGGAATTCCAGAAGGAGATGGATGCCCTGAAGGCCCAGTACGGCGAGAAGACCAAGGACGATCCCGAGTTCGCCGCCGGCCAGGCCGCGGTGCAGGCCCTCTTCGAGCGCTACCAGAAGTGGAACGCGGGCCTGCAGGCCGCGCAGGGCAAGCTGATGGCCGAGCAGGTCGAGAAGGCGTACCGCGAACTCGTGACCGCGGTTGACGTGATCTGCGATCGTCGCAAGGTCGACGTGGTCTACCGCTTCATCCCGTCGGCGACCCCCTTCGAGTCCCCGGATCTCGGCAACGCGATGATCCAGGTGCAGGCACGCACCTTCCTGCGCGCGCCCGAGTCGGTGGACCTGACCGCGGATGTGCTGAAGGAACTGAACCTGCCCGCGGACTGAGCGCCTAGCGCCCGGTCTCGGCGAGTCGGCGCTCCACGGCATGCAGCAGCGTGCCCGCGAGCGCCGATTTCGCTTCAGCCATCGACGGTGCGCGCGCGCCGAGTTCCTTCGCCAGGCTGGTCACGGGCCTGCCGACCAGCCCGCAGGGCACGATCAGTCCGAACTGATCCATGTCCGGCGCCACGTTCAAAGCGAGCCCGTGCAGCGTGGCCCAGCGGCTGATTCGCACCCCCATCGCGCAGATCTTGCGCTGCGCCGCGCCGTCGCCCACCCAGACGCCGGTGGCCGAGTCGTCGCGGATGCCCTGCACCCCCCAGGCCGCCAGCGTGTCGATCACCACCTGCTCCAGGAAGCGCATGTAGCCGTGGATGCGCAGGTCCAGGCGGTGCAGATCCAGGATGGGATAGGCGACCAGCTGCCCCGGGCCATGCCAGGTCACGTCACCGCCACGGTCGGTCTCGACCTTCTGCACGCCCAGTTCCGCAAGTCGCGCATCCGATGCGAGCACGTGCTTGCCCGCATCGGGGCGTCGGCTCACCGTGACCACCGGCGGATCATGCTCCACCAGCAGCAGGCGCATGGGCACGCGGGCGTCACGGCCCTCCACCACGGCCGCGTGCGCCCGGCGCTGGTGGTCCAGCGCTCCCACGTAGTCCATGCGCTGCAGGTCGTGCACCTCCACCGTGGCCATGGTCGCAGCGTAGGGCATGCGCGTGGCCTCGGGCGCGCATCTACAATCCGCGCTTCCATGGCCCGCATCCATCCGTCCGCCGTCGTGCTGGGAGACGTCACGATCCATCCCGACGCGGAGATCGGCCCGTTCTGCGTGATCGAGGGCTGCCCGGGACCCGTGCGCATCGGTGCGGGCACGCGCCTGCTGCATCGCGTGACGGTGCAGGGTCCGTGCACGATCGGCGAGCGCAACACCATGTATCCCGGCGTCACGCTGGGGCTCCCGCCGCAGGACCTCGGCTTCAATCCCTCCGAGCCCGGACCCGGCCTCGTGATCGGCAGCGACAACGTCTTTCGCGAGGGCGTGACGATCCATCGCGGCAAGACGCAGGTCGCCACGCAGGTGGGCAACCACAACTACTTCATGGTGAATTCGCACGCCGGCCACGACTGCGTGATCGGCGACCGGAACATCTTCGCCAACGGCACGCTGCTGGCCGGGCATGTCGAGGTGGCCGACCGGGTGATCATGGGTGGCAACGCCACGGTGCACCAGTTCTGCCGCGTGGGTCGCGGCGCGTTCGTGGGCGGACTGACCGGCTTCAGCCTGGACCTGCCCCCGTTCTTCATGACGACCGGCATCAACATCGCGGGCAGCATCAATGTGGTCGGCATGCGCCGCAGCGGCATGAGCCGCGCCGACATCGACACCGTGAAGTGGGTGTACAAGGTGCTGCAGCGCAGCCAGCTCCCGAAGCTCGCCAAGATCGAGGAACTGCGCACGCGCGCGGGTGATCCGGTGGTCGACGAGTACATCGCGTTCGTGGCGTCGGCCAAGCGCGGCATCGTGCCCGCCGAGGGCACCGTGATGCGTGGCTCCGCCGCCGGCGGGGAGTGACGCGATGCACCTGCGCCTGCGCGTCCTGGCCAGCGGCAGTTCCGGCAACGCGGCGCTGGTGACCGCCCATCACGGCACCGCGCGCCACGACCTGCTGATCGACCTCGGGCTTTCGCCCCGCCGGATGCGTGGCCTGCTGCGTGCCGAGGGCACCGACCTTGAAAGCCTGTGCGGCGTGCTGCTCACGCACGGTGACGTGGATCATCTGCACGATGGCTGGGCGAAGGCCTGGCCCACGCTGCTGGCGCCTCCGGTGGTGATACGACCCTCGCACGGGCATGTGCTGCCGCGCGCAGGACTGCCCAGGGCCGCCACGCGCTGGATCGCGGAGCCGATCGAGCTTGGACCGTTCCGCGTGACCGGGATCGCGCTGCCGCACGACAGCGAGGGCAGCACCGGCTTCCGGATCGAGTGCGCCGACCACGCCATCGGATGGATCACGGACCTGGGACGCGTGGTGGAGGGGCTCGATTCGTTCCTGGCCGGCGTGCGCGTGCTGGCGCTGGAGAGCAACTACGACCCGCCGCTGCAGCGGGCCAGCCCGCGACCCGAACACCTGAAGCGGCGCATCATGGACGGACATGGTCACCTGTCGAACCAGCAGGCGCTGGAACTCGTGCGCCGGCTCGAGGCGCTCGGTCAGGCGCCCGAACATCTGGTGCTGCTGCACTTGAGCGAGCAGTGCAACCATCCCGATCTGGTGCGCGCGCTGTGGCGGCACGAGGCACCGCATCTGCACGCGCGCATGCGGGTCGCGAACCGCCGCGAGCCCACCGACGCGATCGAGTGCGGCGCCGCCCTGGCCGTGGTCAGCTGACGCACGCGGCTGGAATGCCGGCGGCACGCTGCATGGCCAGCCATGCGGCCGGGTCTCGCGCGAACGCGCCCACCGGCGCCCCCGCCACGCAGAGCGGCACCAGCATCGGCATTCCCGCGGGAAGTGCGTCGTGCAGCGGAAGGGTGGCCGCGCCTTCGAAGCGACCGGTCTCGTCGAATCGGCGGTAGACCTGCACGGGCGCGTCGAGGGCGATGCGCTCGCACCCGGCGCACTCGAGATCCTCACGCTCGGCCCACCAGCCCACGATCTCTCCCGGCAGCACGATGGTGCCGGGCTCCATCAGGGCGAGGGAGCCGACGGGCGTTCCCACGGTCTCGGGCCACGCAGGCACCACCATCGAGCCAGGTCCGGGCCAGCGCAGCCCGCTCAGCCCCGCGTAGAGCGCGTTCGAGACGGCCTGTCGCGCCTCGCCCATCGCCGCAAGCAGCGCGTCCGGCATCGGCTCTCCGGCCCACGCCTGTCGCAACGCCTCGCAGGCGCGTGCCACCAGCAGGTCCGCCTGATCCCGCGCGTGCGCGCGATGGGGCGACGGCACCTCGGAAAGCCGCGCCATGGCGATCGCCGCGGCCTGCAACTGCACCCAGGGCACCACGCTGTCGCGCATCCGCCGTCCGGCATCGCCCGAAGGCCACGCGCGTGCGGCCTTCGCCAGCTGCATCGCGTGCGCCAGCAGTGCGGTCCAGGCGTCGGCCGAGTCGGATGTGGACATTTCAAAAGCCTAACGGTTTGCAGGGCTCCCGCTCGCGTGCACCCCCGCTAGGCTCGCCGCTGCGTGAGCGACTTCATCGGCCACAAGTGCGGCATCGCCCTGGTTCGCCTGAAGCGGCCCCTCGAGGCCCTTCGCGAGCATCGTGGCGACCTGCTGTGGGGCCTGCGCCGCCTCTACCTGCTCATGGAGAAGCAGCGCAACCGCGGCCAGGACGGCGCGGGCATCGCCACGGTGAAGTTCGACATGCCGGCCGGCGAACCCTTCCTGATGCGCATGCGCAGCGCCAAGCGCAACCCGGTCGAACGGCTCTTCGACGAGGCCCTGAAGCCCGCGGCCGGTCTGTCGCCACTGGAACTTCGCAGCGCGCATCCGATCGAGCTGAAGCGTCGCGTGTCGATGCTGGGCGAGGCGATGATCGGTCACCTTCGCTACGGCACCTACGGCGGACGCGGCCCCTCCTTCTGCCATCCGTACGTGCGCCGCAGCAGCGTGGCCAGCCGGAACCTGGTGATCGCCGGCAACTTCAACCTGACCAACAGCAACCAGCTCTTCCGTGCACTGGTGGAACTGGGCCTGAATCCCGTGGGCGACACCGACACGGGCGTGGTGCTCGAGAAGATGGGGCACTTCCTCGATCTCGAGCACGACCGCCTGCGCGCTGCGTCAGGGCCCGGCAGTTTCCGTGGGCTCGACGGGCAGCCGCTGGCCGACGAGGTGGCGGCGCAGGTCGATCTGCATCGCGTGCTCGCGCACGCCACCGCCGACTTCGATGGTGGCTACGCGTTCGTGGGTCTGACCGGCGGTGGCGACGCCTTCGCCTGTCGCGATCCGAACGGCATCCGTCCGGCCTTCGTGGCCGAGACCGACGACGTGGTGGCGGTGGCGAGCGAACGCGCCGCGCTGACCACGGTGTTCGGCGTGGAACCCTCGCAGGTCCGACCGCTCAAGCCTGGTCACGCGATCGTGATCCGGCGCGACGGCCGCGTGATCGATCAGCCGTTCCGCGAGGCGGGGCCGCGCACCGAGTGCTCTTTCGAGCGGATCTACTTCAGCCGCGGCAACGATCCCGACATCTACACCGAGCGCAAGCGGCTCGGCGGCCAGCTGGCGCCGCGCGTGCTGGAGATGCTCGGCGGCGGCACCGACCAGGCCGTGTTCGGCTTCATCCCGAACACCAGCGAAACGGCGTATCTGGGTCTTGTCGAGGAGGTCGAGCGCCGCATGCGGCATGCGCGCGCCCGCGACCTGTCGACGCGGCTGGCGGCCGGCACGCTCACGGCGGCGCACATCGACCAGGCCCTGGCCTTCGGCGTGCGCGCCGAGAAGGTGGCCCACAAGGACCAGAAGCTGCGCACGTTCATCACGCATGACGAGGCGCGGCGCGACCTGGTCGCCCATGTCTACGACGTGACGCTGGGCGTGGTGCATCCCACCGACACGCTGGTGATGATCGACGACAGCATCGTGCGAGGCACCACGCTGCGGGAGAGCATCGTGACCATGCTGTCGCGCCTGCAGCCGGCGCGCATCGTGATCGTCAGTTCCAGCCCGCCGATCCGCTACCCCGACTGCTACGGCATCGACATGAGCCAGCTCGGCCGCTTCGTGGCCTTCGAGGCGGCGGTGAAGGTCCTGCGGGCCCGCGGGGAGCAGCGCGTGATCGACGAGGTGGAGCGCCTCTGCCAGGCGCAGCACCATCTTCCCGACGCGCGCCTGGAGAATCACGTGGCGCGCATCTACGAGGCGGTCTCCGACGCCGACCTTGAGACTGCGGTCGCAAGCCTGATCCGGCCGACCGACCTGGCCTGGCGCGGTTCGCTGCATGTGGCCTACCAGAGCCTGGACGGTCTGCAGCGCGCCATGCCAGCGCACACCGGCGCCTGGTACTTCGACGGCCGCTACCCCACGCCGGGCGGCTACCGGGTGCTGAACACCGCCTTCCTGCAGTGGTGCCGCCGGGAAGACGCCCGGGCCTACTAGGTGCCGGCGGCCCGGAAAGGGCCCAAAACGGCCGCTCGGCCGCCACAAACCCCCTTCCCCTTGACCGTTGGGGGCGTTTCGGTTCTACTTGGCGACTCGCCGCTGCCAGGTCTGGCAGGGTGTTCATCACTGACTCCAGGAGTCCGAATGGCTCGTTACACCGGTCCCAAGGTCAAGCTCTCCCGTCGCGTCGGCGTGCCCGTGGCGGACACGCCCAAGCACACCGCCAAGCGCCAGCTCAATGCGCCCGGCATGCACGGCTTCCGCGGCAAGCGGGCCAAGCCGTACGGCGTGCGCAAGGACGAGAAGCAGAAGCTTCGGTACCACTACGGCGTGCTGGAGGCCCAGTTCCGCCGCACGCTCGCCACCGCGGGCCGCATGACCGGCAACACCGGCGAGGTGCTGCTGCAGCTCCTCGAGCGTCGCCTGGACAACCTGCTCCGTCGCGCCGGCTTCGCCCGCACGATCTGGGCGGCGCGCCAGATCGTGGCCCACGGCCACGTCCGCGTGAATGGCCAGAAGGTCGATCGTCCGAGCTACGTCATCGCCATCGGCGACGTGATCACGATCAAGGACAAGACCCAGAAGCTCATCCGTGACAACATGGAGAGCATGGCGGGTCATGTGGTTCCGGGCTGGCTTGAGGTGAATCCGGCTGAGCTCACCGCGAAGGTGACCAGCCTGCCCACCTCGGACCAGATCCCCTTCGACGTCAACACGAACCTGATCATCGAGTTCTACCGCTGATTTTCACCGCCCGCCCGCGGGTTTCGCCCGGCGGTTGGGCTGGCGAAGGATCGCGGACGGCGGATCGCACACGGATCCCCGCGCTTTCGCCATGCTCAAGTTCCTCCGACAGTACAACAAGTATCTCCTCGCGATCTTCGGCTCGATCCTGCTGCTGACCTGGCTGGTGCCCAGCGCAGTGACCGAGTTCTCGCGCCGTTCGGGTGCCATGAACGCCACCTGGGCCACGCTCGGCGACGGCGAGGTTCTCACCGTGGCACAGCTGCAGCAGGCGCAGCGCCAGATCAAGGTGCTCGAGGCGATGGGGGTGCCCCTGCTGGCCAGCCTTGGCGCCGAGCGCGACCCCGCGACGTGGGTGCTGCTGGTGCGCGAGGCGCGTCAGGCCGGCTTCGTGGGTGGCGTTGGCGAGGGCCAGCGCGTGCTCACCGGCATGCAGGCGCAGACCAACGCGAAGCCCGAGGAGATGCTGGGCCGTCTCTGTTCGGCATCCGGCATGCAGCCGCAGGCCGTGCTCGAGACGCTCGCCGAACTGCAGGGCGTGGCGCGGATGATGTCGATGGCGATGAATGCCGCGCGTCTCTCCGACGTGCGCCTGGAAGCGAAGGCAGCCGAGGCCATGAGCGGCGTCGCCGCCGACGTGGTGGTGATCTCGGCGTCCCAGCCGCTGCCGCAGGATGATCCCGCGCCGACGCCGGATCGCATGGAGGCCCTGCTGAAGGAGTTCGCCGCGACCGAGCCAGGCAAGGGCCGTGGTGGCCTGGGCTACCGCCAGCCCGATCGTGCGTCGATCGAGTGGTTCTGCGTGCCGGCCGCGACGGTGCGTGCGTCGCTCGAGAACGATCCCGCCCTGGGTGGCGTGGCCCTGCGCAAGGCATTCCTGCGCGATCCGATGCGCTTCGGCGCCCCCGCAGGCGACGCCACCGCGACCTTCGACGCCTTCAAGGACAAGGTGCGCGAGGCCGAACTGAACCGTCTGGTCAACGAGCGCATGGAGGAGATCTCCAAGTTCATCGCCGATCAGACCCAGCTCGCGCTGCGCCGCATGGAGAAGGACGGCGTGTACGCCAAGTTGTCCGCGGATGGCGCGGGCGTGCTCGGGCTGCCTGAACTGGCGACCACCGTCGCCTCGCAGTTCAAGCTGGGCGACCTGAAGGTCGAGCGCACCGATCGCCTTGCCATGGCCGACCTGTCCAAGGTGCCCGGCGTCGGCACCAGCAACACCACGCGCTTCGGCTCGCGACCCATGCAGCTCTCCGAGCTCGTGGCGCAGGCCCGCGAGTTCAAGCCCGAGCAGGTCACCGCGATCGTGCAGGCCGGGGTCGTTGGTCCCGCGATGCGCGCGCAGGGCGCCACGGGCGGACTGCCGGCCGATCTCTACGCGTTCCGGATCCTGGAGACCGTTCCCGCGCACGACGCGCGGGACATGGAGGAGGTCCGCACCGCCCTGCTCGAGGACGCCACGCGCGTGATGCGCTACGAGGCGCTGGAACGCGATCGCGGCGCCATCGAGACGCGCGCCAAGGCGGATCTGGACGCGCTCGCCGCCAACTACGGCAGCAAGGTGGACTTCGCCCCGGGCATCCGCGAGGCTGACGCGAACCTGCTGAAGTACGGCCTGAAGGTTCCCACCGCCCTGCCGACGCTGGGCACCGACGCCGACGTGAGCAAGCAGATCGTGCAGCGCGCACTCGCCCTGCCGCAGGACCTGTCGCAGGTCCCGGCCGCGGACCGCACCTTCGTGCTGCAGTCCCCCGACAAGATGGCGCTGGTGGCGGTGAAGGTGCGCGAGGTCTTCCCGGTCACGCGCGAGGACTACCAGGATGCCGCGGCGAACCCGCGCTTCCGCAACTCCCTCATCGGCGACGCGCAGGCGGGAGAGAGCCTGAAGCAGTCGTTCGGCACCGACGCGATCAAGTCGCGCGCCGGCTTCAAGCCCGCGCGCGAAGAGGGCGACGGCGACGAGACTCCGGCGAAGGCCGGCTGAGCTTCCCGGCTCAGCTCACCTTCGAACCCGGCTTCACCGGCTTGTCCAGCGTCAGCACGATCACGTTGCGCGCGTCGTCGGCGAACTTGCCGTCGGCGCCGGGCGCGGCGCCTTCCTTCAGGTCGCTCGCCGCCAGGACCATGCCCGCGCTCACCTCGCCACGCAGCGTGCGGGGTTCCAGGTTCGCCACGATGATCACCTGCTTGCCGACGAGCGTCGCGGGGTCGTACCAGGCCTTGATGCCCGCGCAGACCTGACGTCCCTCGGGCGTGCCGTCGTCGAGCTTCAGCTTGAGCAGCTTGTCGGCGTTGGGGTGCGGCTCGGCGCTGCGGATCGTGGCCACGCGCAGGTCGAGCTTGGCGAAGAGGTCGTAGGCGATGTTGGGAAGCGGCTCGCTCATGGGTGGCTCCGGGTTCGTGGGAAGTGAGGTCGGTCAGGCCGCGCCAACGGCCTCGGCGTCGCGGTCGGAAAGCGGCACGCCATCGGCGCGCGGACGCACGGTCTCGTCGCGGCGGCGGCTGCGCTCGCAGCGCGGGGCCTGGCGAAGGTCGGTCACGGTCACGCTCTTCGCGGACGCGTCGAGCTTCACGCGCGACACGCCGCACAGGTCGGCAAGGTCGGCCGCGAAGGGCTTCAGCGCGCCGTCGGCGTCGGGCAGCGCCAGGCCCGCATCGAGCGGGTTCTCCACACCGCTCGCCTTCGCCTCCTCCAGCGCCTTCAGGGCGGCGGCGCGCGCGGTCATCGCCGCGGGCCAGTTCGCATGCGCGACGAAGGTGAAGTTGAGGTGGCTCGCCAGATGCACGCACGCGTCGGGGCCGTGCATGCTGCGGAAGGCCTCGTCCGCCGTGTGTGGCAGCACCGGCGCGAGAAGGCGGCAGAGCGTCTCGGCAGCGAGACGCATCACGCGCTGGGTCTGGCGGCGGCGCGGCGCGTCGGCGCGGTCGCAGTACAGGCGGTCCTTCGCGGCCGCGCAGTACACGCTGCTGAGCGTGTCGTTGCAGAAGTCGAAGATCGCCTGGTGCGCCTCGCGGAAGGCATGGCGCGTGAAGGCATCGCGCACCTCGCCCTGCACGCGCGCCAGCTCGGCCAGCGCCCAGCCATCGAGCGACGCTGGGTCCGTGGCCATCGCCTCCTTGACCACATCACCCTTGGGCAGATCGCCGATGTTGCCAAGCAGGAAGCGCAGCGTGTTGCGGATCTTGCGGTAGGCCTCGCCCGATGCGGTGAGGAAGGCCTTGTCCATGCGGATGTCGTTCTCGTAGGCGAGACCGCTCACCCACCAGCGGCAGACCTCGGCGCCGAACTCCTTCAGCAGGTCCTCGACCTCGAGCGCGTTGCCCAGGCTCTTGCTCATCTTGCGGCCATCGCGATCGACCACGAAGCCGTGCGTGACGAGGCTCTTGAAGGGCGGCTCGCCCGTGGCGCCCAGCGCGGGCAGCAGGCTCAACTGGAACCAGCCGCGGTGCTGGTCGCTGCCTTCCAGATACAGCTCTGCGGGCACGCCCTGGCCGCGCGCGCGCAGCACGCTGTTCCAGCTGCTGCCGGCCTCGAACCAGACGTCGAAGATGTCGAAGAGTTTCTCGAGCGCGGCGACCTGCAGGCCCTTCGGCGCGGCGGGGTCCTTCGCGGGGTCATAGCCAGCCAGCAGCGTGGCAGGCGTCTCGGTGAACCAGGCGTCGCTGCCCTTCTGCTTCACCACGTCGGCCACCGCGCGCACGCTGGCCGGCGTGAGGAAGGTGGAGCCATCGGGCATGCGGAACGCGGGAATCGGAAGGCCCCACGCGCGCTGGCGGCTCAGGCACCAGTCGGGGCGGCTCTCGAGCATGCCGCGCAGTCGGTTGCGGCCCCACTCGGGCACGAAGCGCACCTTGGTCTCGACGGCCTCGAGCGCCAGCTGCCGCAGCGTGCGACCGCCCTGCTGCATGGGCCGATCGACGCCGATGAACCACTGCTCGGTCGCGCGGAAGATGACCGGCGTCTTGCTGCGCCAGTCGTGCGGATAGCTGTGGTTGAACATCACGTGATGCACCAGGTGGCCGCTCTCGGTGAGGCGGCGGATGACCATCGCGTTGGCGTCCCAGATGTTCACGCCACGCAGCCACTCGGGCACGGTGTCGTCGTAGGTGCCGTCATCGCGCACAGGGCAATAGGCCTGCAGGCCCTCGCGCAGGCCCACGCGCCAGTCCTCGTCGCCGTGACCGGGCGCGGTGTGCACCAGGCCCGTGCCATCCTCCAGCGTGACATGCTCGCCACCGATCACGCGGCCCTCGCGCTCGCAGAACGGGTGGCGGTAGGCAAGACCGACCAGCTTCGAGCCATCGGTCTCGGCGAGCACTTCAACGTTCTCGGCACCGACCGCGGCCTTCACCTTCGCGAGCAGCTCGGTGGCCAGGATCGTCTCGCTGCCATCCATGCGCACCAGCGCGTAGCGATAGGTCGGGCCCACCGCGATCGCCAGGTTCGCCGGCAGCGTCCACGGCGTGGTGGTCCAGATCATGAAGCTCGGGCGCGCGTCGAGCGCTTCCAGCCCGAACGCCTTCGCCACGGCTGCGGCGTCGCTCGCCTCGAAATCGACCCAGATGCTCGGGTCCTCGCGCTCCTCGTACTCCAGCTCGGCCTCGGCGAGCGCGGTGCGGTTCGCCACGCTCCAGTGCACGGGCTTCAGCTGGCGGAAGACCAGGCCCGCATCGATCAGGTCGGCGAACACCTGCAGCGTGGCCGCCTCGTAGGCCGGGTCCATCGTCATGTAGGGGCGCGCGTAGTCGGCGTGCGTGAGCAGCCGCTGCATGCCCTTCGCCTGCACGCCGATGAACTTGGTGGCGTCGGCCGCGCAGGCCTTGCGGATCGCCATGCGGCGAACGTCCGCGGAGAGCGCGTCGAGCTCCTTCATCTTGCCCTTCTTCACCAGCTCGCCCAC
>Ga0164292_10000316_pt1 | contig 36441 bp, 36 predicted proteins | sample GEODES117metaG_FD_111486 | JGI IMG/M metagenome (GOLD analysis project Ga0164292, IMG submission 111486) | Eutrophic lake water microbial communities from Lake Mendota, Wisconsin, USA - GEODES117 metaG | ecosystem: Environmental > Aquatic > Freshwater > Lake | place: USA: Lake Mendota...
ACTGTTCATTATCTGCTACTGGAGGTCTACCACCATTAATCTTGGATTTGCGCTTATTTTTAATGTTATAATTTTTTTTATAAGAATGTCTTTTCATTACCATAGATATATATATATATAATTTTTATAAATAAGAAAAAATATATTTTTAAATATAAAAATTATTTCCTGTTAATGTATCACTTTTAACATAATTTTGATTGTTAATTAGTTTAAGAAATATTAGTATTGTGATTATTTATTAATTTATCATATTCTTCGCGTGTTATTATAATTAATTCACTTTCATTTTCATTTATTATTTCTTTTGTTTCAATATTTGGAGCAGGTCTAATTTTATGATAAACATAGTATAATCCATTAGCAGATTTGTACAAAACCCAAGTGGTACATTTTACAGCTAGACTTAATGTAATGCTACTAATTACATCTAATATAAATATAAATACCATATGTTATATATTTATATTTATATAAATTTATTTCTATATCACCAAAGGCTCTTCATTAAAAAAATCGTATATATCTTTTAAAAAATTGGTATTAATATTAACAATAGGTCGCTTAGAGAGTAATAATTCAAGAGCAGCATTGTATGAATATTGATATTTATAAATAAGATATAGTAAAACAATACTAGCAGACCTACTACTTCCCATGTAACAGTGTATTAATATACTTTTATTCTCATCATATGGTTCATGTAGATTTAAAAATTCTAAAGTTGGCCTAATAAATTCAGTAATGTGATTTTCCGAATCATCTTTAATTGGAATTTGTAAATATTTTATTGTTGTATTTTTTTCAAAAAAATTTGGTATTTCTTTACTAACATTAATAATTGTTTTAATATTTAATCTTTCAATTGTTTTATAGTTAGATGCGTTATACGCATTTCCCAAATAAATACCAGGCAAAATTTCAGTTGGATGTAAATATAAATTTTCAAAATGGTTCCAAACTTTTTTGGTCATTGGTAATTCGATCATCCTGTTCGTATTACAGTGCGGTATTCCATAGTATTGATTATAGATAAACATCCCTGCTTTTCTTGGAAGAATACGCATATAACTTGCTATATAATATAATATATTCATATATTTAGTAGTAATATAAATTAATTGTAAGTCTAATTTCTAAATAAATAAAATAATATAGATTTAATTATTTTTTATAATCTATAATAAAATTTATATAAATCGTAAGAAGTAACTTGTATTTATAAAAAAATTGAAATTTTACATTTCTTGTTTTAAAAGAAAAATAATAAATAGCTTTTTAAAAATTAAAATGGAAGAAAATAATAAAACAGTTCCTACTATTAATTATACTAGTGATAGCAGTGAAGAAGAAATCAAAATCACTCGTAATCCTATTGATTTATCTAAAATGACCCCTGAAGAATTAGAGAAACATACGTTTAATTCTAAGCAATGCGATTTTTGTATTAGTATACATCGCAAACCTGAACAATATACAGGACACACTTTAGAGGATTGTCGTGCGTTAAAAAAAATAAGATGTAATTTTTGTGGTCTATGTGGTCATACAGGTAGTCATTGTAAAGAAAGGAAACCAGATGATAAACCTATAAAATTTAATTGCTCTTTTTGCTTTAGAGCAAATAAACCTGAACGTTTTTATATGTCCCATTTGATATGTGAATGTAAATTTAGGGATAAATATAATAAAGGTAAACTTACCCTGAATAAAACAGAGTAGCAATTAAATATTCTAGCTATATTAACAATTTATTTAGTTTTAAATAAAGTTTAAAAAATTATATAATATTATATGGAGGAAATATTAAATTATATATTTAGTAGAAATACGGTATTATCATTGTTATCATTTATTATAGGCACATACATAATATTATATCAATATAGTAATAAAAACTATATTTATTTATTTTTAATAATGTTATTGTTATTTATGATACTATGGAAAGATGAAGATAAATATATTTGGTTATGGATATTTATTAATCTAACAATAACAATGATAGTAATGGAAAATATTGTAGTATATGTTACTAATGGTAAAGCTATATCATACAATAGTTATAACCTATTTAATAGTATACCATATTGGTTACCAATAGCTTATTGGAATAGTATTATTTTTATAGTTTATCATTACAGGTTGTACTCAATAATTTTTAAAAAGGCTGTATAAATTATATTCTATGCTTACTATAAGAACTATAGAAGATAACCATAAAAATATTAATTCTCTATTATTAAATTTATATTTTAATTGTAAATTAGGTAATTCATTTTTTTCATTTTTATCTATATAATTATTAATTTGAGAAATATTATCAAATAATTCTAGTTCATTATTTTCTGTATTTAATTCTGTTTTATTTATTTTAGATACAACATAATTATTATCTAACACGATTATATCATCATTATCACGTATATCTAAATCATTACATGTTTCTATATCTATTTTATTTACGATTTCTTTTTTAATTTCTGTGCTATTTGTTTTTAATTGCTCTTCTTCAATAGATTTGGTTGTAATAGTAGTATTAGAAATATTTTTTTCAGTGTTATCTACATTTTTGTTTGTTTCAATTTGTTCATATATTTTTCTAATTACAGGAAATTCGAGTCTATTTCTGTTATAAAATTTACCAAGATAAGATTGATTATTATCTTGGTTTAAAATTATTCCAATATTATTCATATATAAATATAATGATAAATACACAACAAATCTTTAAGTTATGTGATAATTATACTATAAATATAGATAGAAATAATAATAATTTAATGCATACAAATTTTGATGTGTTAGTAAATCCAGTTATAATTATAGAAACAGCGTTTCACACATTTAAATTTAAATTGTTATACAAAGACGCGAATAAAAAAACCTTCCAAATTCAATGTTTAGATAGTTTAAAAATATTACTATTTAATAGTGAAGGTAAATTATTTTTTGATGAATATTTTAATATTAATTCTTCAAATATTCATAATAGTATTTTTTATGGAGTGTATGATAATATAGCAATATGTTTTTTCTTATCAAGTGACCCAAATTTGATATTATGTTTTAACCAAAAATTATATCTAAAATCAATCATGGATGAATTTAATGATGAAGATCAAACTATATTTTTATATGAAGAGTATATTTATAATGTAAAAATTATAATAAATGAACCAAAACTTATTAATATAGATCCTTTAGAATATGTATATAAAATATCAAATGTTAAGGGTGTATTCGATTTTATATGTAAAAATTACGATAAATTACCTGAAAAAATTTTTATACAATTAAATCAATTTCCCATTCCTTTTGATTTATTTTATGAAAAAAATGTTAATACTTTTTTAGATAGAAGTTTCGATTTAAATACGCGATGCATAAATCGTCGTATTTATAAATATGACTCAATATTAGATTTAGATGAATTATGCCAATTTACAAAAAATGATTATTTTGATACGACTACTTCGCAAAATGTTGAACAATTATTACCAAAAAATGAAGAAATTATAATAATATGGACTAAATTGATAAATAGTGAAATTCCATCTCCTATTTATTTTAATAGTTCGGGAATCTATATGGTATCAAAAGATATTATTCAAAAAAAACCAGTTGGGTACTACAATAAAATACTAACACTGCTTGACCGAAAAAATGACCAAAAAATATTTAATTTATTTCAGTTTAGTCTATATACAATTTTTTTTATAAGTTCTTAAATATACGATATGATAAATATTCGCAGATGGTTAAATGAAAAATATATTTATAATACATTGAATAAAAAAAATTTTTTCTATATAACTTTAATTGTATTATCAATCGTTTTTTTTAAATACACTACAATTATTTGGTGGATAACATTAGTATCATTTTTATGGATAGCAAGTAAAATATACAATTTAAAAAAGAAACATATTGATGAGGAAGAATTAGATAACTATTGTATACAAGGTAGTGTAGATCCAAGATGTGATATGTATAAAAATGCGAAACAAAACTATAATAATTTAATTAATACTATTAGTAAAACTTTATAAAATACTATAAATTTAGTAATCGATAACCGTATCACTATTTATATGATTATCTTGTTCGTTATGATAATTATCTAAATCATCATCTATCATATTTTTTAGAACTGTTCCTATATCAAGATTTTGGTCTTTTTTGTAAACTAGTAATGATTCAACAAAATTAGAGATTTGCATCTTACATTCAGCTAATCTATCTAAAGGAACTAGATATCCATAAAACTTTTTATTAAAATCTCCCCCACATCGTTTAAATGTTCCTCTATAAGGATATGTATCTCCCTTAAAAAGAGCTATATTATTATATACAAATACATTTATCAAATGGTTAAATTTAGTTTTTTTTTTAATAGTTTCTCTTGTTGTTGTTACTTTTTTATATGCTGTTTTTTTTAAATCGGTATCTTCCATAGTTATGTTTTTGTATAATATATATTAATTTATATTATATTTTCAAATTTTTTTATGATTATTAATATATGGGTATAATAAATTTTATTGATAATATTTTATCTGAAAACAATTATAGAATAAATAAAACTAATCCAGGATTTTTATTGTTTTCTACTTTAAAATACTATTATAATGTTGAATTTAGTAATCAAATAACAACGAATATATGGTTAGGCAATTTTATAGAAAGTGCTAATGAAGATTTTATAAAAAAAAATAATATTAAAGTTATAATTAATTGTAGTAAAGATTTACCTTTCTACTTTAGTCAAATGGAAGTTCCATATCGCTATAGAATACCTGTAAATGATGATCGACAAGAAAATAGTCTTAAAGATATGTATTTATATTTACCAAGTATTATTGATAAAATTAAAAAACATATTGATAATAATCACAATATATATATACATTGTCATGCGGGGATGCAACGCTCGGCATGTGTAGTATGTGCATATATCATGGCTTCACATAATATGAATTTCGAAGATACATATACCTATTTAAAAGCAAGACGACCTATTGTATTTACACCAAATATTAATTTTAAAAAATCATTAGAATCTTATTATAATAATCATTTACATGTAAAAAATATTCAAAATGTTGATGATAAATAAAAAATACTAAAGTTTAGATATAACATTATACAAAAAAATAAATATTTGTATAGTGTAATACATAATTATATATATATAGTATTATACACAGTAATTATATCATTTTTACTATATTGTTTATTAAATTCAAGCATCCAAATATCCCATAACTTAATTAATGCGTTTACATCACCAGCTGCTCTATGTGCACTTTCGTTAACCACTGAAAAATATTTACCAAGGCTGGCCATTGAATGGCTATAAAGTTTTGGATACAATAACTTAGTTACAAATATACTATCTAGAAAATTTACTTTTGATGGTAGTTGTAAATTTAATTTTTTTAGTTGTGTTTTCAAGAAAATCTTATCGAAAGCATCTCCATTATGAGCTATTAAAAAAACTCGGTCATTACTACTATCTGAAATTATGTAAGTATAAAAAGCATGTATAGCTGTATTATATTCTTTGCCTTGAGTATTTAACATTTCATCAGTTATTCCTGTTATTTTAGTTATATCAGGACTTAGACTAGTATTTATTTTAAGTAGTGAATCAAATGTAACACCGTTATTATCTCTAGCACTTATTTCGATTATTTTTTCGTGAAAAGGATTTAATCCAGTTGTTTCAAAGTCGTACCATATTGTTCTTGTATTTCGCATTTCGTTAGTATTTGATATTATCATAATAAACTATTATATAATAATAATATCAAATTTTTAATCAGATTCACCGCGTCTTATATCACCATATTCATTAAATTCTGGTTCATATATCAACGACTGCATGGTAAATCTATCTATTTTGTTATCACGAGTTGGAGCAATTCTAACCATTTTTTCTAATTTAGGAACAATTAATTTATTAACATTCATGGCGTCTATTACAAATTTTTCATTCTCAGTTGATGTAATTAATTTTAAGAGACTATCATTCTTATCTTTAAATAATATTATTAGCATGTTAAAATCAAAATCATCCATTATCGGAGGGAGTTCTTCTTTATCAATCATTTTCTTATTAGCAATATCATAAATAGCTATATTATCTATTTTAGTATCTAAATAAAATGCGATGTCTCCTATACGAGTGATAAATAAATTATTGATAGGTATATCTCTAGGTATATATAGTTGTCTATTTTGGGGCATTTCTTCGCGTATTTGTTCAATTCGTTCTCCAAATAATGTAATCATTTCAGGAGTAATTGATCTTATATAGTATTTATTTTGTATAGTATAATAGGGCAAAAATGTTTTGGTATTTGGTTCTTCAATTATTATTTGTTCTCTATCTTCTTGTGTTATTTTAAGTTTACCTTTATCGTAACTATAGATTAATGATATAATTATAGAATATTCATTTAATAGAATAAATTCAATTCCAGGTAATAATCTAATAATAAATTCATATTTATCTGCGTCATCAATAGTTATAGTTCGTTGCTGAACTTCAGTCTTTAATTTACCATTATATATCAATATATATGCGTTTACCCATTTAATAATATTATTTGGTACAGACATATCAAAAACAGGAAACTGGAATTTTTCTAAAATAATTGGTAAAGTTCTATCATTGAATTCAATTTCAATCATATGGTCACTATTATTATAAGTCATTTTTTTATTAAAATTTACATTAAAATATTCTTCATTAAAAAATGACCTGTTTTTATGAAAATGATAGGACATTTCCGATAATTTATGTTTAGGTTCTCCTAATAATACTTTTGTTGTATCATTTTCTTTAATAATAGGAATTGCGTCCATAAAATTAGAACATGATAATGGAGAAGTCTTAATAAAAGTATCTAAATCTGAAATATCTACTCCATATAAATCATCAGGTATGGAATTTAATATCGCACGTTCGGATACTACTAATGTGCTATTATTTATTAGAGTTAACGCTTGTTCTGTAGAAAGTATGTGTTTCGCAAAATCTACCAAAATGCTTCTAATATCAGTAGTTTCTAAATTTATAACAATTAGTTTTTGATAATTTTGGGATATTAAACTATTTGATACTTTCAACAATGCTATTGGATTTGTCTTTAATTTACCAATAAGTTGTTCATCTTCACCATCCTTAATTTTATTTACAATTATATAATTAGAAACATTTTTCATTGAAGTATTATTTAAACTTTGTTTTATATAAAAAGTATCCACATTCACATTTTTATTAGCAAACTGTAATTTAATATCACTTATATATTTACTATATTGCATTATTACGTTAACATCTTCATCCTCAATACTATTATTCATATCTCTACACAAAAATACTAAAGCAAATTTTTGAAAATGCCGTTGTTTATCTAATCTTAAAACATCAATATTTAAATGTATATCTCTATCACTGGTCCAAACTAATTGAGCTAATTCATTTTGACTTTTATCTAGATATTCTACTATTAAATTTGTATTATATTTGTTTCCAAAGATATGCACACTATTTTTCTCAACAGCTATATAAACATTAAAGTGGTTTTCAAGCGTCTTTTTAATTGATATTAGATTTTCTATTAGTTCTTTTTGCATATTTTCCATTATTGTTATATCCCAACTATTGATATCATTGATATATTCATAACACCCTTCGCAATTGTATGTATTACCATTTATTGTAAATGTTTCAAAATTACTATTTAAATCTCTAGTAGTTCTCAATGAACTAATAGATACATCAAAATATCCTTCTATTTTTTGTTTATTATTAAATAAAATATAAGAAACCATTGAATTTACATCAATATTCATATAGTCTGGTCTATGAGTATAAATATCTCTAGATATTTTTAAGATATATTTTTCGGCGGTATCATATCGATTATGTATTTTAGATATTGCTGTAGATAAATAATTCATGACTGTTTCTTTATTAAGTATAATCTCCGCAAGTTTTTGTGCATTTTTACCCATTTGTTTACAATGTTCATCATTTTCTGGAGATAAACACCATCGTAATACGTTTGGTAATTCCTCAATACTATTTATCAAAATATGGTCAGCATCTTTATTTTTAACATTTGATATCAATTGTGATTTTAGTAAACTACTATACCACAGATTATTCTCACTTTGTAATTTTATGATGGTGCTTCCTAAAGTCATAAGATATGAATATTTATAACTAGCCCCATAAGAATCTAAATATAGTATATATTTTGATTTAGCCAAGTCGACAAGTTTTAAACTAGAAATTGGTTCTTCTGTATAGTCAACTACATAATCTAATCCTAAGTTTTCATTATATTGTGTTTTACCTTTAGTAAAATTAACTATATTTTCGCTATTAGTTGAAATGATTAACGACCTATCATATTCAGTTATTTTAAAATCAATATGTTCTTTTAATTCTGGTGTAATAGCATTTACTATAGTTAGTGCTCTTAGACGAACATTATCATCAAGAGTAGTTCCACAATAGTTACTTGAACCACGAAATACCATTTTATTTACGCGTTTAGACCATTCTGGTAGTTCTTGTTCAATACCTCTAGCTTCAAAATATCCATTTCGGCAATCATGTTTATCTTTAAAAAATAGTTTTGTGATACACCACCAATCAAAAACATTTGGAATAGATAGATGTTTTGAACTATTTAAAGATTGTAATGTTAAAATGGGATAATCGCTTAATATATCGTGTGATGTTATAGGATGCTCACCTATATATATAATGAGATCGGTATCTGGAATACTCATTGTTTTACATAATGTATCAAACATATGATAGATTACCCTATAATACAAATCGTTAAATTCAAACATTTTTGTATTTACAGTACATCCTTCTTTATTCCAAAGTTTTACATTTTTATCAACAGATAAATAGTCAGCTGTTTCAGGATAATATCTATATTTTTTAAGTAATTTATCTAAAATATAGTCTAAATTTTGTAAAAGTAGAGAGCTATATTTTTTTGATTTATTATCAATTTTATAGAGAGGATTAAAAATAGCAATTTCTCCATTTTTAATTAAACAATATATAGAATGGTTTGTTATAGAAATCAATTCATTTATTGTTGTTTGTATATCTATAGGATTTAACATTTTACCAGATATGCAGAAATCAATATAATCTTGTAATTCATTAGGAAAATTTTCTTTTTTATTTATAGTAAACGGTGTTGGATTAATAGCACCTAATAGATTTCTCCTAAAAAACGCGTCATCTATACTATTTTTATTTAATTTTATTTCAATTGTTTTACTCATGCCCAGACATTTATCAGACTGTTCAACTTGTGTTTTGTTAGAAGATTGTTTTACAAATACATAATAATTATTTAAACTGGAAAAATCTAAAAGTTCACTATAATCACTATTATCATATAATGTTTTTGCTGAAACATTAATATCCAATAAACTTTTAATATCTGATGTTATCATATCTACAGGTAGTTTAAGATATTTAAAATTTCTTCTAAATTCTGAAATATTCATTACATGTAATCCTACAATATTTGCTTGTTCAATTAAAAATTGGGGATGCACTAAAAATTCAGGAAATTCTTGTCCTGTTGTGTCTAAACGAACAAATATTTGCTTACCTAAACCATTCTCATCCGATGGTAGTTCATCTAAGTCAAATTCAAAACCATTTCTTATACTATATATTACATCGTCATAACCACGCATTTTAACTTCAATATTTCCATCATTTTCTTTTAGTTTATTATATACTTTACTACCATCCATAGTTGTGATAAGAGCAATACCCCCATCTCGTAATGAATCACTTATATTTTGTAGACAGTTTTTAACAGATACAATATTATCAAAACAGTAATGTATTGAAAACATAGTAGATACTACATCGTAGCTGTTTTTACCATTTTCTTTTATTATTTTTTTTAATTTCATAACATTCTTAGTGTTTGTGTTAGCAAACGCGTTCCCGTTATAAAAATTAAGACACATATTTGATAATCCATAATCAATCTTAGATGTCTGAAAGAAATTAGAATTAGATGTTTTTGATTTAGATTTTAAAAGCCTTGTTTCAAAACTATCATCCAATCCAAAAATATTATTTTCATTTACGTCTAATGCTAATATATTACCATAATTAGCAATTATCCATTTGTCTATATCACCACCTCTTCCTGCCGAAAAATCAACCAATTTTGGTTTTAATTCAGTAGTAGCAGTAGCAACTCGTGCTCCGTCCAATAATATTGTTTTAATTAGATTGTGAAATTTACGCATCGGCTTATCTAATTGAAAACCACCATCTTCATAATATTTCTCATTTTTAACATTTAATATCATTTCTAAATCAGTTGTAATTTCTTGATGTGTTGGATGAACATTCACATTTTTCCATTGCATTGAACTAGATTTAGTTATTATACGAGAGCCTATTGATAATGTATCTAATTCTTGTGTTAAAAGTTTCATTGCGTATGGTATTTGTATTTTACTAAAATCATTTTTAGAAGTCTCGATTTGTTCTTTATGCATATTTCCATTCTGATATGTTATTTGTGTTGAATTACAACTATAGCAATGGTATATTTGTTTATTTGTGTTTACCATTCCTATAAAACCACAACCATTGCAGATATAAAAATCAGATGAATCTGAGCGGTCTCCCATAGTTTCCTTTAAAAATAGAGCTGTTCCATGGGATAAAATCGCATCACGTTCCATTTCACCTATGCGTAAACCACCACCAATTGATCTTCCACCGGTAGGTTGTTTATTTAATGCTGTAACAGCACCAGTATCACGACTATGCATTTTATCTTCTACTTGATGTTGCAATCTTTCATAGTATGTAGGACCGATGAAAATATCATGTTCAAGAGGCAATCCACTCATGCCGTTATATAAAACTTCACATCCTGTTTTTTCAAAACCTAGTCGTTGTAATACCTCGCCTATTTTATCTAAAGGAATATCTTGAAAAGGACTACTATCACCAAATATACCTAAAAGTGAACATTGTTTTGTTTGTTGAGTTTCAATAAACTGTGAAATAGTCATGCGTTTTGGAAATGCTTGTGGATTAATAATCATATCAGGTCGAATACCATATTTACTAACAGGCATATCCATTTCATGAAGCAACATGCCCATAATACCTTTTTGTCCAGACCTACTTGCGAATTTATCACCAAGTTCTGGTATTTTTTCTTTTCTCAATCGCACTTTAACAAAAAGATAATCATTATTATCATAACTATAAAAAACTTTATCAATGAAACCTGTTTCTGCTCGTCTTACATATTCACTTTCATCAATATAGATTGTATTACCATCATCATCTTTTTCATTTGTTATTCTAACTTTTCCAACGATAATATCGTTTTCATTTACTTTTACTCCTTCACGAACTATTCCAGTAATAGGGTCTAATTTTGAATAATCGCCTGATTTTAAACCTTGAACTACAATTTTACTCTCTTTTGTAATTATTGTTAAAGGATTACATATTTTAGATCTTAAATTATTGTATTCATTTGTTTCTTCTCTAATGGCATATGTACGAAACTTAACTGACCGAAATAATCCTCGATTTACACTTGAACGATTAAATATGATACTATCATCTTGATTATATCCAGAATAACATGATATCGCAATTATAGCATTAATACCGTAGGGTAAAATATTATTATATAGATGTTTTGATATACGATTTTGCACAATAGGTTTTTGAGAATAATATAGCACTTGTGTTTTGGTGTCCATTCTATTTCTAAAATTAGATGCGTATACACCAATAGCCTGTTTTCCCTGGCCACAACTATACATGTTACGAGGTAATTGATTAGTTTGTACATATGGTATAATTGAACCCATAATACCAAATATAATACACGGATGTATTTCACAATGAGTAAAATTACTATTTTTGTTATTAGTTAATTCACCTTGGTTCATGGCTATAAGAGATGTATTTGCTTCTTCAGTGTCTATAAATTCAATAACACCCGCCGTTTTTTCCAATTCCTCATTAGTAGCATAAGTTCTATAATATTTATTATCATATTGGCTCCAAGAAGATTTGGCTGTCCCACCAATCAGTTGGTGCCAAGTTATTTTATGGTCAATTATAAGTTGTATGTGCGATTTTTTAATTGATAGTTTTCCATTTTTTACAATAATCATAGGATGGCAACTTCTACCACTATCGGTGGATAATTTAATTTCGTATTGGTCTATATACCAAGAAATAGATGTATATACATTAATCAGAGCATTTCTTCTAAGTAATCTAATTCTATCTACCAGTAAGTTAGGTTTATCATGATATCCAATGAGCCTTCCATTTAATAACACTTTTGTTAATTTATTACAACAAATATAATTTATAGACAAAGACATATTATCAATTAAATCACAGTCTAAAAGTGCTTGGTATATAGATGAACTATGTGTTCCAAAGGTTATATCAGTCATAATAGCAATATTTGTTTTAACTCCAACACTTCCACCATCAGGTGTTTCAACAGGACATAAAATACCGTAAGTAGACAAATGGAGCATGTGTGGACCTCTCATTTTCGAGCTAGAACTAAGCGGTGTAACAACACGACGAAGATGACTTATCATTCCTAAATATGTTAACCTGGCTAAATCTTGAACCACACCTTGTTTACACGATGCGGCGGGTGCATTTTTTAAGCCCCAACATTTCTTAAATGCATATTTAAAACCATCAGTCATTATTGTACTATCAAATATAGTTTCTAAATTTTCCATATTTACAAGTTCTGATATATTAACACTATTCCATAAACCCATTGTTTTTCCTGATTCAAAAATCTGATTACATTTGTAAAACATTAAGTTTTTAACCCGAAAATATAAATCTCTAAATATATTTGCTATTAGAAATCCACTAACATCTATTCTTTTAAACATATAATTATCCCTATCAGTTGTTTCAATTAATCCCATTTTTGTTTTTAATAATTGATTAGTCATATATCCTAAAAAGTAACCCTTTTCAATTAGATTAGTTGTTCCAATGTGTGGCACTAAATAATTATATAAAGTATCATAAATATACTTAAATTCTGTTTCATTTTTTGAGTTTAATTTATTTATATAGGCATTTCTTTCTTCTTCCTTAATTGATAAAATACTTTTCTTTTTAAATGGGTCAATAGGTTTAATTATATTTTGTAAATATTGTAAAGCATCCAATTGTGTGCGAATATCAGAACTAATTAAAACATTATCATATAACATATTTAATAGTTGTTTACCAAAAGGTGTTTCTAGGTCACCAATTATACATTGTAAAATATCTTTATCAGATGTTATACCTAAAGCACGAAATAATATAAAAATAGGAACTTCTTCCTTAATATTAGGGACACCAATAAATAGTAAATTTTCTTTACTATTATTATTATTTTTAAGATCTTTCTCGGGTTTTCTTATATAAATATTTGTTATTCTTGCTGGTTGAAGTGTATCTTCAGGAACACTTCTTATTTCAGCTTTATAATCTTCTTTATCTTCAGGTTTCGATTTATATATGTAAATTTTATTTTCTACTTGTCTTGTTTGAGCAGTAATGACTTTTTCTTTACCATCTATAATAAAATATCCACCTTGATCATATGGACATTCACCAAAATCTTTAAGATTTGATTGAGGTATACTACTTAACACACAACCTTTTGAATGAAGCATAAGGGGGATTTTTCCTAAAAGAGAATTTTCAATAGTTTTATATTGTATTGTTATAGGATTAGTCATATCTTTACTTCTTTCAAAATATTTATAAATAATATGAATATCCGTATATATAGCCATAGTATATGTTAGATTTTTGAGTCGCGCTTCATTTGGATACAACTGTTTATTTTTAGTTGTAACTGTTTCTATTTTTTGTATGTTTCCATCATCTCCCACATTGTCTATTACAGATATACTTTTTTCAAAAATAATTGGCTTTCCAATTCTAATACTCGACCCATCATTAACAATGGTAGTTACACCATCTTTTTCTTTTTTACTTCCTCCAATAATTATATCAACTTCAATATCATCGGGTTGTGATAGCGTGTATACAAGTTGTATTGGGTTAAATTGACGAATAGTTTTAGCAATATGCTCATCAATAAACATATTATACGAGTCTATTTGATTTTTACTGATATAGTGACTAACGTCCCTAAAATATGTGTCGATAATTTCCCAACAAACTTCTTCTAATTTGATTTCATTTGTATCATCCATTAGAAAATTATATATTATATAAATATCTTAGATTTTTAAGCAAATACAAATGAATTATTTATATTAATTTATAGAAAACAAAACTATAAATAATTATTAAAAAAATTGAATTGTTTAACAATCATATAAGAATATATGAATAATAATTTATTATACATGATTAAAGACGATAATATTAATTCAGTTCAATATAAACCACAAATGAATGTAAAACAAAATTTACCAAATCGCAATAGGTCTCCTGATAAGCATTATTTTAATAGTGAAGTTATTAAGATTAACCCCTATAATCCTAATAACTTCTTAGTAACAGTAGAGCAAGTTCAGGAAATATTACGAAAAGTAGATATTCATATTCCTATTAAAAATATTAACTATTATAGGAAAGCTTTTACCCATAAAAGCTATTTAAAAAAAATGCTTACGAATAAAGGCATAGATATTATTATAGAAAAATCGCCAGAAGTATTAGACCTACAAGAAGAAAGTAATGAAAGATTGGAATTTTTAGGGGATGTTGTTACTAATACCTGCATAGTTAATCATCTATATGACCGTTTTCCAACAGAACAAGAAGGATTTCTAACTCGTTTAAAAACCAATTTAATTTCGACAGTTTGGTATTCTAAATTTGCTAGATACATGGGATTGCAAAAATATCTAATTATATCAAAACATGTTGAAGAGGTTGGTAATGGTCGCAATAGTGATAAAATATTAGAAAATGTATTTGAGAGTTTTATGGGTGCTTTATTTAAAGATTTTTCAACTATCCCAAGTGTGTATACACAAAAATTAGGTTTATTATCTGGACCTGGATTTGAAGTTTGTGAAAAATTAGTAACACATCTTTTACAAAAACTTATTGATTTTGATGACTTGTGTAAAAATGATACAAATTATAAGGATATTTTACAGAGACATTTTCAAGCCTTATATCAGACAACTCCAAATTATATAGAAATTAGTGTAGAAGGACCACCTAATAATCGAATTTTTACAATGGCTGTTCTTGATATCAATAATAAACAAATAGGTAAAGGTATTGCTAATTCCAAAAAAAAAGCAGAACAACTAGCAAGTTTAGAGGCACTTAAAATATTAGGAAAATTATAAATTATTTATCAATTTAATACAATAAATATTTAAAAATAGTAAGTAATAATTAAAAATATTGATTTATAATTTTAATTATTAATTGTTGAATAAGAAATTATATAGAAATAATTACATAATCTACGAATATATATGTGCATACATATTCCAAATACATTATTAAAAAAAGTTTCTAATAATATTAAACAAGTAACGGTAATGTCTGAGGAAGAATATGAAGATTATAATGAATTCTTATATAAATTGTTTGGTGAAATACATACAAAATATGGATTTACGCGGTCTAAATTATAAATAAATATAGTATCATATATTGTTTTGCCGATTTATGTTTATTTTCTAGAATTATTATATTGATTTTATTATTAAAAATTAATAAAATTAATAAAATCAATAAATGATGATAATATCTAAGGATTAATTTTCTCACACAACTTGACCAATACACCAAAGTACTGCCACATACATTCTTTTGTCTGGTCACTCATAGTGCCCCAATATTTTTTTAGATTCATAACAGTCATCATATTATTCGCTTCTCCCCCTGCTATTTTACTAAAATCCATATTAAGAAAAAAATCTTCATTTCTATTTAAAATTTGTTCTTTAAAAGGATAAACAAACTGATAAAATGTAGTAAAAATAACCTTAGGGTTCATACGTTTCATAGTATCAATACTTGTTTTAGCCATTTTAATATCAACATCTTCTGGATACATATCCGCTAATTCACAACAAAGACTGTTTAATTGATTAACAAAAAGAGAAAGGGGAGTTTGGGTAGACATTTTATACTATATTATATTTATTTGATTAGATTTTATATATTTTTACGCCAAATAAATTAATATAGACATTTATAAATTTAGTTATAATATTTATATATTTTATATGGATGATTAGTGAAATTTCATATTTAGCAAGTAATAGCATTATTAGTTTATATGGTGTTTTAATTAAATATTATACCGATATTACTATTTTTGAACAACTATTTATTAGAACATTAGCATTTGTTATTATCTCGGTTATGGGTTTAACTTACAATAATTATAGTATTTTAGATAATGTATTTTCTTATGATAGTATCATGTTATCAATTGTAAATTTAAGTAGTATATATGGTATTTATATTTCATTTAAAGAATTAGGAATAGGAATTACAAATAGTATTTTTTATACTTGGCCTGTCTTATTATATTTATCTTCTATTCCAATATTAAATAGAAATTTTTCTTTAAAAGAATTTGCCATTATTTTAGCAACAACATTATCTATGATACTTATCCTATCAAAAAATATAAAATATAATATTAATGCACATGAAATTTTAGGTATAATTGGCCTATTTGTATCTATTTTTACACATATTGCTACTATATTATATTTTAAAAAAAAAGACAATAATATTCACGCATACCTTTTAAAACAATATGGTTTTGGTCTAATTATATTAATCATATTTTATTGTATGACTAACCATACAAACGACATTAAAATGAAACCAGAATATATACCAATATTTTTTTATTCCGCAGTTTTTGGTTATATTGGGTTTTATTTTAATTTTTATTCAATAAAAATATTAGATCCATTTAAAATATCTATACTTGAATTTTTAACAGTAGCATTAAGTTTTCTAATTGGTTTTGTACTATTTCAAGAAACTACATCTATACAACAATGGATTGGAATTATTGTTATTATTGCCCTAAATTATTATTCATTTAATTTCTTAAAAATATAATTACTAGCAATATGAAATAACTCATTTGAACTATCAACAGTTTTTGTATAATATAGACTCATTTCTATTATGTGATACAATAATAAATAGAGATAACTATTCCAATAGTTCATTTCAATTATACTCATACAAATAAATAATTTAATTAGAAATTCGAATGTATTATAATAAAAACCTAAATAGTAACTACCAAACCAATATATTTGTTTATCTTCTGGATGATATAAATAAACAACTGATTGGTATAAACGATATGTTCGCACTATTCGTCTCAATATATACGTAATTATTATTGAAATTAATATTATGATTGGACTATGATTTAATAATGGTAACTGATTATTTGTATTAATATACAAAAATATATCTTCTAAAATAATAATTGATATTTTATTACAAATATGATATAATGAAAAATTTATATTTGATAATTTACCACTATTTTTATAGAAAGATATTATAATAGGATGAAGTAGTAGTAACAAAATGATAAGCATGTAAAATCTATATTTATATTTTATACCTATCTATCTCTTTAAGTTATTAAGTATAAAATACAAAAATAAAAAATAAATTTATAAATGTTCAATATACTTAGATGATTCTTTTTAACTATACAGTAATGTTGCACTTTTTTCACCAATAAAATCAGTAATCATTGAATTTGTTGAAATTAATTCGGTAATATTTTTCATAGCGTCTATGCGATATTTAAATAGGAAATTTACTATTGCAGACATGGGTATATTTTTACCAGAAATTTTATCAATAAATTTATCACATTCAATTTCTATTACACTTTGTGATGTAGTTTTTGAGTTTAGGTCAACAAATAATCGCTTGATATCGTTTTTAGAAGGGTAATCAATTTTAAATATTAAATCCATGCGGCCACTTCTCAATAAAGCCTGATCTAAAAGTTCGGGATGATTTGTAGTAATGAAACAAATTAACCCATGCTTATATAAAACACCATCTAAAACATTTAAAAAACTACTGAATGTAATAAGAGGACTATCTTTATGTTCCCGTTTTTCAAATAAACAATCGATATCTTCGATAAGTAAAAATGAGTTTTCCCGCATATTTCTAAATGCACTTAAAATAGTGCTATTATCAAAATCTTTATTTACTGATAAAATGCAAAGATTTTTATTAAATTCGTTACATAATGCTTTAATTATACTTGTTTTACCAGAACCAGGCACGCCCGTAATCATGTATGTTCGTTTATATGGTATTCCAAATAGAGCATATTCTGATTCATTATCAATAAATTTTGAAATATCATTTTTTATTTGTAGTTTAATATTGTCATCCAAATAAATGGTTGATAACAAACGACTAGGAATTTTTGAATATTTATACCACTCACCATATTTATCAGCTACATATATATTTAATTTATTATCTTCAGATTTATCAAATTTACTTAAAAAGGTATTAATTTCAACTAATAATTTCTCCCAAATTTCAAATGTTTCACACGACAACACTAATTTATCATAAATTAAAACATCTGCGGATGTTCCAACTGGTTCTCCTTTTTGTTCATGTGTAATAATAATTTTAGCACCGTCATCCATTTTGTATATAAACTCACCATATCCTAACATTATTCCAATATCTGTTAAAAATTTTGCTTCTTCTATTTTTTTTATATTTTTTAATGAACCTACTATAAAATTACTATGGGTTTCTATTCTATCTTTAGAAGCATATAAAAAGTAGGCTATATCTTTTGAACTATATTGGTCTATTTGAAAATTTAGCATTTTTCAATTAAATAAATATTGTAATTATTATTACTATATTTATTTATATAAAATAAATCAAATCAATTTTTTTAGAAAGAAAATCAGTATAATAACTACCTATAGGTTTTCAGTTATTAACTTCACAACTCTTCCATATAATTAATTAGACTAATTTATGTTTTTATTTATTACCGAAAATTCCAAAAAAAGAAGCTTGGTTTTGACCTCATGAACCCCCCATCTGCACAATTTTTTTATTATTCTTTTTTAATGATGAAATGGGCTCACTAAATTGACCTCATCCTCCTCCTTTTTGAAGATTAATATTTTTAGTCTGGTATAATTGGTCAACATGAGACCTAATATTACATGTTAAATAACCATTTGCGGAATTGTTAGAGCATTGATACCCTTTACATGTTTTAGCTAAACAACGTTCACTCATATATTATATCTATATATTAGATTTAAAATATAGATATTAATTTTAATTATCAAATTAATAAATTTATTACATAATCATACAAGATTCATTATTGTTAGTATATGGTTCTACATCACTAATATTAATATCAACATATTCTTCATCTATTTCATCTACTTTATTAATATTATCTGTTATTTCAGATGTTTGTGTATTTTCTATTTGTTTTTCAGTATTTTCTGGAATTTGAATAATTATTTCATTACTCAAAACATTAGTATCAGTTATGTATTCTTTACAACAATTATCAATATAATCTTGGATGGGTATTAATTTAGGCATTTCACTATAATCTTCATCTTCAGTATACATTTGAATAGTGTCTAGTGCTGACACATCATTTGTATTATAATAATTTTCAAATAAAGAATTTATATAATCACAGTCATATTTCATTTTATAGTTATTGAATTTTTTAATATATACATCTTTATCAGATTCATAATTACTTTCTAAAAATAGTTCTGATGGTTCATATGAATCTTGAAAGTTATTATTAACATTATAAATCAAAGATTCCGAAGATTCTGAAGATTCCGACAGTTGATTACATTCCTCATAAATATAGTCTGTGTTATATTTATTATTATAAATATACATATCACTACAATAGCTTGTCTCTGTATCTTCATAACTGTCTTTACTATCGCTATGTTCTCCACTATAATATTTATTATCATCTTGATTATCATCTTGATTATAGTGGTCACTGTTTTGATAACTGTCTAAGTATTTTTTAAAATATTGATTGTTATTATCATAACTATCATAATCATTAAATTTAAAATTATAATTACAGTTATATTCATATTCTTCACTACTATACGAAAATTTCATTAAATCGTGTTCTTTTTCAAATGTTGACACATATTTATTTTCTTCATCGTCACTAACTTCTACATTATCATATTTACTATATACTTTTATAACAGGGTAATCATTATTTGAAAATATAATATTATCTTTGTTAGTATCATTATTATTTTGTTTTTCCACATTTTCCTTAGTAAAGGTATTAATATAATTTTCATCATTATTAAATTTATTATCATACTCTTCTAAATCTGATTTAATAGTATCTAATCGACCATTCAAAAATCCACAGGACATTTCCGACAAATTTACACAATTTGATTTATCTATAACATCGTTTATTTTATTACAACTTTTACTATCTTTATAGTCATCTATTTCATTGTTCATATTACTAATATTTTTATAATGTATTGATTGAAGCACCGTTTTTGTAAATATCTGTTTCCATTCTTCATTATTATATTCATTTTCGGTTTGATAATTACCATATTCTCCTATATCATTTTTAATAAGCTCTAAATTATCATATAATAATCCATATTGTATTTGATATAAATTTTTACAACTCGATTGTTCTAATAAAAAATTATTTTTAGTTTTGATATAGATATTTTTATCAATATAATTTAAAGTTTCATTTTCGTTAGTAATGAATTTTTTTGATAATTCTCTTGATTTATTTATTATATTTGATCGTAGTTCTTTTCTTGATAATATATAATAATTACATAAACCGATATTTATAGATTGATATTTATTTTTGATTTCATTTAAATTTAAAATCAAATATGTATTTGTTACGGGGTCAAAATTCATAACAAAAAATAAACTATAGTTATCTTTATAATCAGATATACTTATAATATCTCCATATCTTACTTTAAAAATAGGTTGTTTAAATTTATAGATGTTTGAAATATATTCATCAGATATATTTATATAATATGCGTCCCATTCAACTATATAATAATTTAAATCTTCAGTTGATACCATCAACATTTCTGGATTAGCCGCAAGATTGTAATTATCATCTAGTTTAACTATACTAATATTATTATTATAATGTGCATATACATACCAAATAGATAATTTATAATATTTGCCATATATTCCTATTATTGAACCCTTGGGTATAGCCTTAATACTGTTATCGTATTCTTTAAATTCATCTAAAAAATAAGTCATATTAACACTCCTTTTATATACGTATTATAAATATAATTCTTTAAACATTTATAATACATAATTCTATATAATTATTTTAACCCAAATCTTTTTATAATTTTTAAATATTATATAATATAAACTAATAATGGCTCATCATACTCTTCATTATTAGGATAAATTGTTTCAAAAATATATTGCGATTTTAATTCTATATCATACTTAGTTAATATGATAATTTTAAACAAGTAACTAATTAGGTAATACATAAAAAATTGATAATTTATTTAAATCTATAATATATTTATTACATTATGAATGGTATTTTAAAAGAACATTTTTTAGGAGAATGTGGCATATGTTATAAAGAGTTATTTTTAGAAGCCAATCACATAGTAACAGAATGTAAACATTTATTTTGTATAAAATGCATACTCAAATGGTATAATTTATCTAATACATGTCCTATATGTCGAGATAATTTATATGAAAACACATGGGACGAACCTGAATATACAGACATTAGTTTAGGGAATATATATTTGGAATTTTTGAAGTCGACAGCTATAGTAATAGTAGTATATATACTGTTGATTGGGATGATGGTAAATTTGATACTATAGATGATTATTTAGAAGATGAATATACTTGGACAGGTATTGTAGAAGAAGATGATTTACAAATTACAGCAAATAATCCAGAATTAAACCGTACCATTAGTAATATGCGACACTATATTATAAACCTTATTAAATATCATACATACAAACAATGCATTTTATTGCCTATAGAATTTAATGGGAACATCTATCAAAAAATGATTAATCAAAATAAATATAGAGATTTTCATAACATAGATAATTTATCTAATTTACCCCCAGCTTCAGAAAATATATTTGAAATAGTAATGAAAAAATACTGAGATTATCGAAGATACTCATCATTTTGGACGCATTAGAGGTAAAAAAATGGTGAATAAGCATTTTGTTGAATATGTTTTTGTTTTAGATTTAATTGCCCTATATTATTCAACCAGATTAGATAGTGATGAATTTGTAGTCATTAACGAAAATGCCGAAATTATGTTTATTGATATCCGTCGCATGTATGAAATAAGTCCTTGCTTTATTGGTGATAACTAAATTTATCAATTTATGTATTGTATATTTGGTTGAGAACTACAATAAAACATAATAACATATCCAAATAATACGCGTTGTTCTAAAGAATAATTATGAATAGGGATTCTTAAATATTGTGAAACAACACTAGATAACATAATGGGAATAAATACAAATAATTGTATAAAATATAATATATATAATTGTTCCATAAATATATTATGATTACATATTAAATTATTTATAAATAAACTAAGTATAAAAAAATAAGGTAAGAATATAATGGAAGAACACTTTCATCCTAAAATTACTACACGAGACGAACTTGAAAAAATGATTAATAGCACTGCTTGCATTCGTTATAGTAAAATACCAGATGTACCAAAAAAAATAATAGCTATAGGTGATATACATGGTGATTTTGGACATTTATTTACTATTCTAAATAGACTAAATATTATCGATGACGAAAATAATTGGACGGGAGGAGATACGATAATAGTTCAAACAGGTGATGTATTAGATGATGGTGGTAGGGGATATGATAAAAATAAAAAAGAGCATAGTGTTGATGAAATAGCTATATATAATTTATTAATTAATCTAAATGTTCAGGCAAATAAAATGGGGGGTGCTGTTTTAATGTGTATAGGTAATCATGAAATTGTTAATATATTTGATAATAACATTGATTATGTTAATTTTTATACCAAAAAATATTATAGTGATATATTAAATATAAGTCGTAAAAATATTATTTCAATTGGTTCAGATATGGCTAAAAAATTAAGTTGCGTTTTAAAATCAGTTATTAAATTAGGTAATATTTATTTTTGCCACGGTGGTATATCATATAAGTTATACAATAATGTAATGCGGAGTAACAGGTGGAGCACTTTTGATAAATTTATTGAGCATATCAATGGTGTATTGCCGAAAATGCTCAATGGTAATGTAGAATTATATAAAAATGAATTAGAATATATTCAACAAATTAGTTGGAATAGGGATTATGGTAGCTTTATGCCTAATGAATTTGTATGTGATGATTTTAATAAGATTTTTGGTAAAAAAGGAAAATTAGTTATAGGACATACCGTTCAACCTCAAGGTATAAATTCGATATGTGATAATAGAATATTTAGAATAGATACAGCCATATCTAGAGCTTTTGGCGGAAATAATAAATTAGAAGTGCTTGAAATAATTAATTGTAATGATTTTTATAGAATTTCTATTTTACCAAATGAGATAATAAAAAAGAAACTTTAGATAATAAATATTGCTTTTATACACTTATATAAAGTTTTTTTTTTTAAAATCTGTAAAAAATAAGCAGTTTCTTATTATTTTATATGAAAAAACATCAAATATTGCGGTTAAAGTAGGGATTAATTTAACTGTATTATTTTATAACTTTTTAAATAGATTTTTTAAATTTTTTTAATTTTTTTGATACACGTTTTCTATTTCTACCCGCATTTTTTGATAAGCGTTTTCGATTTCCCCCTAAAGTTGTAGGTAGTTCCGCATTTTCTAAAGTGTCTCTAATTGGGTTTCTATTGAATTTAAATTTCATAAGTTGACCGTCACGTTCTAAATCCAATACTATTTCAGACGAAGGCTCACCCGTTAGATAATATTTGAATTCATAATTATTTTTACACGCAACGCCATCAACATAAATTATTCTATCCCCAACTAAAATCCCAGCATTTTTTGCCGCTCCCGTTTCAGTAAGATGAGTAACTACAAAATAATAATTGCCTGTTTGAACTGCTTCTAAATAATAATATTCACATAACATACCAATTCCTGTATTATTACCAATTAATTTTTGTATATAGCGACCTTTCCACTTTTGAGTCTGCTCTTCATCAAATTTATCAACCTTGTCTCTAAAATCTCGTAATTCTTCAGGGCTTAATTCTTTTCTTCTAAGTTTTCCAACTAATGAGTGAGGTTCGTGTTGAGCAGAAGACGAAGAGTCATTTTGAAGTGGAGTCACAGACACAGGATCTGGAGATGGAGCATTATACTGATGAACATCCTCTATGATACGGAGATATAACTCCAAATTAGCTGGATAAATATTATCAAATAAATCAAGTGTATTGCCCGATATATCTGTTAAATACCAATTATCAGGCTTTTGATCTGAATAATCAAATCCTAAATTATATCGTTTATATATTTGACGCCTATTACCAATCATAAAATCATTTAAATCTTGATAAAGCTCTTGACCAGTAATATTTGCGTCATAGACATATTTTAATATAACGTCATCCGCTGTGTCACTAGAAATATGAACACATATTTCCCAATTACTCATTTTATATATATATATTATATTTTTAAATTAAAGACAGTATAATAAATATAAAAATTTGAAAACAAGATAATTAAATGTTTAAAAAATAAACATTTAATACATATATAATATTATGACTTCTCTTGTTCAAAACTATGAAATAAAAATGTCTACAATAGATAACCCAATAATAAATGGAGATAATTATGTAACAAATTTTACTATTACTGGAGTTCATTCTTCATTAGCAAACGCAATTCGTCGTATATGTTTATCATCTATTCCTGTTGTTGGTTTTGATGATGTATATAAAGATGACCCAGAAGAAAATAATATTAAAATTTATAAAAATATCAGTTCTCTACATAATGAATTTATTGCCCATAGGATAAGTCTGATACCTGTTTGTATGTATAAGTCAGGTGAAACTATTAAAATTGTAGCAGATTATGATGAAGAAACTTCTAATATAGTATATAATTTTAAATTTCCTCAGAATATTCCAACATTTTCGTTAAATATTAAAAATGATAATGCGACTCGTCAAAAATATAAAGTGCAAAATCCAGATAATAACATAGATGTTTTAACTAATTATATTGTTATCAATGGAGATAATTCAAGTGATATTAATAATTTTATAATACCCGACTATTATACGGGTGATTATGTTTTAATACATCGTCTTAAACCTAACAGCACTTCTGATGAACAAATGGATGCTGAAGAAATTGAGATAGATATGAAATTAACTATAGGAACTGGATATCAAAACGCAAGATATTGTCCTGTAGGAACTATTTCATATGAATTTGAAAAGGATAGTCCTTCTGTAATAAACGCCCGATTTGATATGTATATGAATAATTTAACTGCTCAACGTGAACAAGTATCTACATCAGAAACAGAAAAATTACCACCATTTAAGGAAAGTGATATAGAACAATATCGTAACAGTTTTATGTTGTTAGATGCTGAACGCATATATAAGAAAAATAAATTTGGTGAACCAGATATAGTTAAATTCTGTATTGAAAGTGTTGGAAATTTAGAAAGCAATCAAATAATGTATGACGCACTAACTATGCTAGAAATCCGTTCTACTATTATTATGAATATGTTTCAATGGAATGAAAAATTATCAACATTTATTACCAATAATAGAATTAATAAATTAACTAATACAACAAACGGATTTATTGAAATATATATTAAAAATGAAGATCATACCTTAGGTAATTTAATAAGTAGTTATCTTAAGAAATTATTTATCATTGATAAAATACTAGGAGAATATTGTACATTTGCTACATACAAAATGCCTCATCCTTTAGAAGAAACAATTACAATTGTAGTTGGTATTGATAATTCAAAAGATTATCTGAATTTATTTAGTCGATATGGACTACCATTAGCCACAAATTCTACAGATATTGTTATAAATCTTATTATTCTTTCTATAAATTCATATTTAAGTAAGGTTGCGATTCTTAAACAAAATTGGTCACATATAACTAATATAACCACCAATTCATTTGAAATTGCGAATAATCCTATTTTAAATAAATTTACATATGACCGTCGAAATGCATTTAATGGTCTTGAATATTAATTATATATATTTATATAATTTTTATATTAAATTATAGAAAATTGGGTTTAATTTTAAAATATTTTATTTATTTTAAGAATATATCTATATGAACCAAAATAATAGCAAAGCAATTTTATATTATTCAAAAAAATGTCCACACTGCGCTGAAGTATTAAATAAAATTCGCTTAGGAGAAAAAACGATTCATGATTTTTCTGAACAATTTCTTTATATTTTAGTTGATGGAAACAACAAATTACCTAGTTATATTGTAGAAGTTCCTACAATGGTAGTGCCTTCACATAATAGACCTTTAACTGGAGATAGTGTTTTTATGTGGATTGATACAAAATTACGCATGTCATCACAGCAAAAAAATGTAAATCAAACACAGAATTTACAAAATAATCAACTAAATGTTGCGCAAAAACCATCAGAAAGTCAGGATGGTCCTTTATCATATAATCCTATGGAAATGTCTGGATTTGGAGATACCTTTTCATTCTTAGATAATACTGGTGTAGTTCAAGAACATTGCTTTACATTTATTGATGAAAATGGCGAAAAACAAGTTAAATGTGTTCCAGCAGGAAACATGCCCCAAAATGCTCCTCCTCAAAATCAACAAAATCAACAAAATCAACAAATGCCTCAATGGTTACAAAGTGAAAATGTTAGTAAGTCAAATTCAAGTCAATTTCAATCTCAATCATCAACAACATATAATCCAGATATAAGTGGTATAAGTATGTCTCATCAAAATAATATTCGATTACAGCAACAAGCAAGAATTAATAACGCATCAAATCGCCAAATACCCAATTTTCAAGATCCTCAACGTCAACCATTAATGGATAATAGTAAAATATCTGATGTTGATTACGAAAAGTTTACTAATAGCCGAAATAACGATCCTGGGGTTCAAGGTGCCCCCCAAAGAATATAGAATATAATATAAATTAAATTTCTTTTTAAATGGTATATTATATCTTATATATTATATGGAAACTTGTCCACGTGGATTTTTATGTTTAGATAATAATACACTATTATTATCATTATGTATTATATTTTTAATGATTGCCTATGTTGCTTCCGTAAATAAAATCGAATATCAAAAACTCGCAAAATATAATGATCTTAGTAAAAATAAGGAAGATTTATTAAAATATATGAAAACTATTCAAAAAAAAATTAGTGTAAAAACAAATAATTCACAAAATATTATACAAAATTTAGACAATATAGAAACAAGCTCATATACGAAAAACTCAGATAATATTAAAGATACATCTAATAATAATGGATTAAGTAGTAGAAATTTATTAATTAAAAATAACAATATATATGTTGTTCCGCCAAGCAATAATAATTCTATGATAATTAATAAGGAATATGAAAGATTAATTAATCCATTGCTTCCACCTGAACGAAGTTATAATAGTAATTATAGTGTGCCTATTAATGTTCCGACCCGAGGCTTTGCGTCTAGTTATCAACAAGTAGGCGTCATCACATCAGACACAAATCAAGGAAGTAAAATACTACCTCTTTTCGGTAGACAACAATGGAAAGGTGGTAACCGATGGAATTTTTATACAAGCACAGACCAATATAATTCTCTGAAATTACCAATATATTCTAAAAAAAGAGATTGTCAAGACCAAAATGGCTGTGACGAACTATATGATGGCGATGATGTAGTCGTACCCCAATATGGAGAGAATAATATATTTAAAGTTACTATGTATAAATTAGATAGTCCTACATATCTTGGTTAAATAATTACATATTTATTAAATAAAAAACAATATAAATAATAAGTGCATAATTATATTTACTATAGTATTATGCAATTACGAAACAGAAAAATTCATTCCTATTCTAAACATCAACTTAAAATTTTACACTTAAATAAAAAGTATTTTGTCTATAATGAAAAGTCAAGTGAAAACTCTAATGATTATTCTTATATAGACCCACAATTAGCAGGATGTAATGATATTTATGATAGTGATACTAGTATAAACTTGCAGATATTTCTAAAAAATATTTTTTTATTTATTATGCTTTTCAGTATGTATGCGGTTGTATTAGTTGGTTCATTACAAGTGACCAATAATAATACAACTTATGGTTCTAATACAACCAAATCTGAACTAGCACATATTAATATTGACTATAACAAAAATAATATTGAAGGACTTAAAATTGTATCTATGGTATTTTCTACAAACAATATTAAAATGAAATTACAAATTTCTAAAAATCTTAAATATTTTTATAAATCACTTATTAAATTAGATGATTATAATCATGATGTTTCTAGAATTTATCCAAAATGGGTTTCATTTTTATTGAACAACACAAATTCAAGTATGTTAAAATTGGATGATTATGTTTGGTATAAAAATGGAACTATTACAAATTCATATTCTCTATTAAAATATAGTTTATATAATCCGCACAATTATGTTAGTATCAATATTAATCGAAATGAAAGCATAAATAATAAAAATTATTATCCATACCTAATTGTAGTATAATACAGCCTAACTTAATATTAATAAATTTGATATTATTATTTCATTATTTGTTTATAAAATAATGAAATAAGTAAATAAGTAAATAATGGAAAGACCTAATTATGTTAATATAAGATAATTAATCCTTACACTGTTTCATAATCTCCATAAGGTTTCTTTGATTTATATTAAAAATATCAAATATGTCTGACTCTGTGTGGCTTAAAAAAAGTTCACGTTATTTATTAACTTGAACGCTAACACATTAATTTAATGTTCTATCACAACCAATTAGATAAATAGTTAGAATATCTTGATTTACTCTTTTTTTTATTTAATTTACGAGATTTTCTCTTTCTAGAACCAGCTTCTTGTTTTCTATATTGTAATATCGCATCTATTTCAGAAACAGTATTTTTATAATCACCTGGAATAGCGTAAATACATCTCATGTCTGGATATTTTTGTTTCATTTTATCAACATTTATTTGGGTATCGTCGGCAAAAATAGAATAATTAGATTTAGTTTTTGATTGTCTTAAAAAATCCGCTACATATTTAGTTTTTATAATAGCAAATTGTTCAGTGCCGTTCGTACTATACTCTTCTAGAGTTGGTGCATAAATTGCTGGTAAACCTTTACGAAAAGAGTTCATTGTGTGCTTAATTTGTAATTTTGTATCAAAATACATATCAATATGGGTATTAATCCCCCTTGTTACTATGATTACATTATGACCATTGTATAACCAATCATTAATTTTCCGTTTTATAAATTGTTTATTTGTTTCATCCATAGCTTCTTTTTCCATAGCAAATCCTCCGCTATGCCCTCCTGCTATAGTCCCATCAAAGTCTACAAAAATATTCATCTTATATATTATACAAATAAAATATATTATCAGTTTTATAGATAATTTAACCCTTACAGGGTGGGGTATATTTTGTATTTTAACAATAAAACATTATATTATATTATTCGTTTAGCAACAAATGATATAATATGTATAAATCGTAAGATTTTAATAAATTATTGGATGACTAAAGGAGTCCTCAAAAGCAGTAAGGGTTAACATAACTATAATAAAAAACTAAAAAAACTTTTTTAAGCCATATAACATTTAGATATTTCCTAGAGATTTTTAAAAATTCAATAAATTTGATATTATTATTATATTATTTGTTTATAAAATAATGAAATAAGTAAATAATTAAGTAATGGAAAGACCTAATTATGTAAAACAAGGTACATATAAGATAATTAATAAAAGTATGGGTTCTTTAGTAACTTCAGGATTAGCAACATGTTCTGCTATAAGTTTTATTATTAATCAAATCGATGTGTTTATGGCACATATTGACGCAAAAACAGATGTTACAATTATAGCAAATGATATTAAAAGTAAATATAAAGAACCTATTCATTATGAATATGTTAAGATATGGTATGGTGATGGAATTTATCAAACTTCATCTGAATTTACTCAAAAACTAATAGCACAATTTACAAATATTTTAGGAATTCCTATAAAACCGATTATCGAAAATGATGATGATATTAATCACGATTACCAAGAAAATATAATTCAATGTAAACTATGTAAATCTAAGTCGGGAACATTAAAAATAATTCCACATTATTATAGTTGTAAATATAGTTGTAAAACTATCATTCAAACTGTTGGATTTATGACTGAGGTAAATACATTCTAAACTATCTATTATAAATTACATAATAAATTATCTATTTTTTTAAATATATATTATATTAAAGTTTTAAAAAAACTAAATTATATTGATAGTTATATAAAATGTCCGAATTTTTTGAAGAAAACATAACTTTACAATATAGTAATAAAGATAATATAGATAACACACAACAAAAAGAACCTATACTTGAACCTATTAGTAATAGATTTGTTCTTTTTCCAATTAGACATCCGCAGTTATGGCAATTATATAAAAAACAGCAGGCTTGTTTTTGGACAGCAGAAGAAATTCAATTAAGCAGGGATCGTGAAGATTGGGAAAAATTAAACTTAAATGAACAACACTTCATTAAAAATATATTAGCATTTTTTGCTGGTAGTGATGGAATTGTATTTGAAAATTTAGATACGCGATTTTTACAAGAAATTCAAGTTCCTGAACTTAAAGCTATTTACGCTTTCCAGGGATATATTGAACAAGTTCATAGTGAAACCTATAGTCTTCTTATTGATACATATGTAAGAGACCCTATAGAAAAGGATAGATTATTATCTGCTATAGACACAATACCATGTGTAGCAAAAAAAGCGGAATGGGCATTAAAATGGATTAATGATGACCAATCTACTTTTTCAAAAAGATTGGTAGCATTTGCATGTGTAGAAGGAATATTTTTTAGTGGTAGTTTTTGCGCCATTTATTGGTTAAAAACTCGTAAATTAATGCCTGGTCTAACATTTTCAAATGAATTGATATCGCGGGATGAAGGTATGCATGTTGAAACAGCGGTTGTTGTCTATAATATGCTTGTGAATAGATTATCCTATATGGACATTAAAACAATCATATTAGAAGCGGTAAAAATAGAACAAGAATTTATTATTAATAGTATTCCTTGCGCTCTAATAGGTATGAATAGCACATTAATGTCTCAATATATTGAATTTGTAGCAGATAGGTTACTTCTGCAACTAGGATATGAGAAGCATTTTTTTATTGAAAATCCATTTGATTTTATGGAAATGATTAGTTTACAAGGGAAGACAAATTTTTTTGAAAAAAGAGTGAGTGAATATTCATTAGCTAGTGTTCAAAATAGTATAAATGGAAATGAAGAAGACCAATTTGAATTAAGTGATGTATTTTAATTTTAACCCTAAAGCGTTATATAAACCTCCTGAAAGGTTCTTAGTATTTATTAGAATTGCATATTATTTAATAATAAACCAATTATCTATATGTAAAATCAAATATATTTTATTATTTCTTAATAAATAACAAAATATGCTTTACGCTATAAGGATTTTAAAAATATTCTTACGAATCAGCTACTTTACTGCTCCTCCTGCTAGGGGTACCTAGAGCCCGAGGGAAGCTTTTATATATACTGGAAATTGTGAAGGTTTGATTGAAAGTAAAGCAGTAAACACTAAATAGCATTTAGTGTCCAGATTCGTTGTACAGTTCATACCGCTTTTCTGTAGTAAAATTTGAGCACTTTCGTCAAGCTTCTGCATCGTCTTCGGTGGCGGCGAGTTCGGTGGCGGCGAGCTCCGAGGCGCTGCCCCACACTTTTAATTCAGCTTCATTAAAATATGGTTCATATTTACCATGTGCTGCTTGAATTGCTGTTATAATTGTAGTTCCTATACCTGTTATAGTGACTAATCCTGTCTGTCTATCTACTGTTGCTACATTGGGTTTATCGCTAATATATGTAAATGCTCCAGCACTATTAGATTCTGGAGTTGTTAATACAAATGGGAAATCGCCTAATACTTTATTAACATCTTTAATAGCTAGTTGAGCTTCTCTCTTAGTATCTGCGTCAACTTTTTTCTTAGTATCTGCTTCACCTTTTTTCTTAGTATCTGCTTCACCTTCTTTCTTACTATCTGCTTCACCTTTTTTCTTACTATCTGCTTCACCTTTTTTCTTACTATCTGCTTCACCTTTTTTCTTACTATCTTTTAATCTCTCTTTATACCATATTATGGTTGGAAATGTTTTTACTTCTACTTCTATATCAAGTGCTTCAATATAAAACTCATTAAAAACTTTTTTTTGATGCATTTCATAAGCATTAAAAGCATGAGTATATGCCTCTCTACCTAAACGCACTTTATTTTTGGGATCAGACGTATTTATAGCCTCAAGAACTTTGCGTAATGATTTTACACGATGACTTAGTACTTTAGCTTCAGCAGCTAAAATTTTTTTACCACATAGGTCTATAGTTTTTTCTTTATTGATAGTTATTATTTTATTGGTTCGAGCAAACTCTTCTTGAGCTTCTTCTTCTTGTTTTGTGGCAGTTTCAAGTGCTTGAATTTGTTCATCAGTTTTGATTGTTTTTTTTGTTATTTCATCTATAGCACCTTTCACAATCTCTCTAATTATTTCTTGTTTCTTTTTTTCATTATACGTAGCAAATACATACTCATTAGCAGGTGCATCGGCACTTTTTAAATAATTCTCAACAGCACTATCTGGATCTGCTAAATAATGAGCTAAAGCAAATATACCCACATCAACATATTGTGATAAACTTAATTCAGAGCTATTTGCATCAATCGAACGAAAAGGGTCATTATCTTCTTTTCCTTCGTGTAAAGGTGGTAAAAGTAAAAATTCTGCTCGAGTAAAGGCAATAATACTAGCTGCACTTATCGCAATAATACTAGGTGCCAAATAACTTGCTTTAGGTTCTTTATCAAAAAGATACTTCATTACTTTGTCACGTGTAAATAATTGACTTTGACCATCTCCACATTTTTCTATTAAGAAAATGATTAAACTATTTCTAGCACGACTGCATCTGATTGCTGTATTAACCATATTTTTATAAATTAGTTCAGGGTTTTCAATATTAAATTTTTCACGAGATAATGTTTTTATTAATTCGTCTGTTATATATTTGTATTTTGTATCCCGATCGTAAAACAGATCCAATATATATTTCTTTCTTGGTGCATCCCATATCTTATCTCGCAATATTGGTTCGATATAAACTGGCCAATTAAAATATATATCAAACTCGGCAATTGCCCTCTTCGTATAATATGTATCACCAACAAAACCTTCTTCTTCTTTTGTATCCTCAATAAGATTGATACACATATTGCAATTTTGTTCTCCAGATTTGAATTTAATAAAATCATAGTCCGTCGGAGTAATAAATCCACACCTATTGCAAGCATTACTTAATCTGAAAATTGGACCCTTTGCTTCTCCGTGATGAGCAAACATATCAAAACAATTTTGTTTCTCTTGAGGACCAAAAAAACATCTTGGACATGTAAAAATCTTAGTGCTTATATCACTTGAGGTTAGGTTACACACATCATCTGTTTTAATAGATTCAAGTATTTTTATTACTCTTACTAACCTATCATACGTCTTTTCTGAAACTAATCTTTTAATTTGTCCATTACTATAGAGACCGTCACAAAGTGAACCACATCTAATATAAAAAGGCATGTCCTTCAGAAAATCTTGGGGTCTCTTTAGACCTACTTCAATTTGATCCTTAACCGATTTTTCAAAACATTCACTGCAGTAAAAATGCTCACCCAAAGGACAACGCATTATAAAATGTGGCATTTTAGGATCATTTCTTTTATAATTAAACTGACGTAATGTTGTTATTAATCTTTCTGGGTTACTAGGGTCAGCTTCATCAACCTCTTTTGTGTCTGTTCCATCTTCTAGATAGAAAGGTGAATTTATAAATTCAATGGGATTAAGACAAACCTGACATACAATTTCTTTTTCTGTTCCATCTATATTTGTTGGCAGTGGTTTTCCAGCTGCAATTTCCGCTTGTTCTTTTAATCTTCTTAATTCATATATTTTTGGGTCAGCTTCTTCATCAGGAGCATTAGCGGCGGCAGCTCCAGGCCTACCTCCTTTTTTATTACTTTTTTTTCCATAAATATTTTTATTTCTATTTATAGACAATTTTTTAATCATACTAATATTTATATATATATATAATATAAAAAAATTGAATATAATATTTATCCTTAAATTATATTAAAATTAGTATAAACTATGCCCGAACTTCGATTAGGTCTTTGTTGTCTAAACACAGAACTTAGACAACAAAAACCTCCTGTTTTTGCCAGTAGATCTTGTCGTTTAGAAACCATTGAAAAAATGGGTATTTCAAAATGTGTTGAATTAGCCAACCAAAATATAGATGACCTTTTTACAATGGCGCAATGGAATAGAATGAATAATATATCCGTTTTTCGTTTAAGTAGTGATATTTTTCCACATATTACCAATCCTATGATTGACTTATCTAAATATCAACTTGACTTATTTTCTGATAAACTTAAAAAATTTGGTAAATATGCTAGAGCTATGGGTCAACGTTTAACATTTCATCCTGGTCAATTTAATGTTTTGGGAACACCTAATCTTGATTGCTTAGCAAAAACCACATATGAATTACATATTCATGCATCTATATTTGATTACATGGGCTGTCCCAAAGATAGCATCATGGTTATTCATGGTGGTGGAATGTATGGAGACAAACGAGCAGCCATGGACAGATGGTGTAAAAATTATATGAAACTACCACAGTATGTCCGAGATAGACTAGTATTAGAAAATTGTGAGAAATGTTTCAACATAGAAGACTGTCTTGAAATCTCCAGAAGAATAGGAGTTCCTGTAGTGCTAGATAATCATCATTTTGATTGTTATAATTTGATGCACCCTGACGCAAAATTAAAATTTCGCATTGATGAATACATTCCAGATGTATTAGATACTTGGTCACGATGTGGTATTCGCCCAAAATTTCACATTAGTGAGCAGGGTTGTGGTAGAACTGGACATCATAGCGATTTTATTACGGAATTACCTGATTACTATTTAGATATTGTTGAAAAATATAATACCAATATTGATATCATGGTGGAAGCCAAAATGAAAGAGCAAGCAATTGCCCAACTATATAGAAAGCATAGCGACATTTTCAATTTACAATTTTAAAGTATTAACTAATTATAAAATAAAAAATAATACTGTTTTTTATTTTATAATTTATATTTTATTACAATATAACATCGGAATTTTGCTCAAGAGATTGGCTTGGAGTGTGGTCTTTATCATTAACTTGAATTGATTTACGCTCTTTTTCTTGGTTAACCCACTTTTGGTGTCTAGCATTATCTTTGTGTCTATCCAAATTTCCTCGCGTTCCTCTCCATCCACATTTACAACTAACAGGACGTACAATTTCAAGTTCATGTGTAGTATCCTTAAATAAACGCATCATTATAACCTGAATTGCATGATGAAGAACCATTGGGTGAGTATTAAAACCAGCATTTCCCTGCACTGGACGATAATTAACTAATAAATTAAATATTATTTGCTCTTCACCGCGATTTACTAAATTATTAGCAGTATCATCTGAATAAATACTTGATTGATCGCCCCACAATTCAGTAACGATTTCATCTGCCAATTCCATTACTTCATCATATAATTCATTTTCCTCACAAATATCATCATACGTCATCCATTGATTTGTTGTATCCATTGCACTAAATTTTTTTGAATTTAGCTTATATTTATGTAAAGAACAAAGCGCATTCATACCAATGAGATATGTATTATCAGATAATTGTTCTTTATTATCTTCTAAAATTTCCATAATTATATTAAGTTGACTTTGAATAGAATTAGTTATCGCATCATCATTTTGCATTATAGTATAATAATCTTATAATATATAATTATAACTTGTGAATTAATTG
>Ga0164292_10000317_pt1 | contig 36419 bp, 35 predicted proteins | sample GEODES117metaG_FD_111486 | JGI IMG/M metagenome (GOLD analysis project Ga0164292, IMG submission 111486) | Eutrophic lake water microbial communities from Lake Mendota, Wisconsin, USA - GEODES117 metaG | ecosystem: Environmental > Aquatic > Freshwater > Lake | place: USA: Lake Mendota...
CGACGCCATGACCGGGCACTGGGAGTTCACCCTTGGCGAGGCCCGCGTCGAGGAGATCGTCAAGGCGCTGCCGTTCCCGTTCCTGGCCCAGAACGTCCGCGACACCGACTTCGAGGAAAAGGTTTTCGAGCCGCGCCGCAGCTTCGAGCGGGGCGGGGTGCGCATCGCCGTGATCGGGCAAGCCTATCCTTACACCCCGATTGCCAATCCGCGCTGGATGTTTCCCAAGTGGACGATGGGTATCCGCGAAGATGACGTGCAGAAGCAGGTCGACGAGGCCCGCGCCGAAGGGGCCGATTTGGTCGTGCTGCTCTCGCACAATGGCTTCGATATGGACCGCAAGATGGCGGGCCGGGTGAAGGGCATCGATGTCATCCTCGCCGCGCACACCCATGATGCGCTGCCCCAGGTGCTGAGCGTTGGCAAGACGCTGCTGGTGGCATCCGGCTCGCATGGCAAGTTCGTTTCGCGGCTCGATCTCGATGTCAGGGATAAGCAGATCAAGGGTTTCTCCTATCGCCTGATCCCGGTCTTCGCCGATGCGATTGCGCCGGACCCGGAGGTGGCGGCGCTGATCGCGCGTCATCGCGCGCCCTTCGCCCAGGACCTCGGCCGCGTGCTCGGCAAGACCACCGGCGTGCTCTACCGGCGCGGCAACTTTCAGGGCTCGTTCGACGACGTCTTCACCGATGCGATGCTGGAAGTGCGCGATGCCGAGATATCGCTGTCGCCAGGCGTGCGCTGGGGAGCGAGCCTCCTGCCGGGACAGGACATCACCTTCGAGGATGTCACCAATGGCTGCGCCATGACCTACCCTGCCTGCTACCGCATGCAGATGACCGGCGCACGGCTGAAAGAGGTAATCGAGGATGTGGCCGACAACATCTTCAATCCCGATCCCTATTTCCAGGGCGGCGGCGACATGGTGCGAGTCGGCGGCATGGGGTTCACCATCGATCCCACGAAGGCGATCGGCAGCCGCATTTCCGGCATGACCCATCTCAAGACAGGCCAGCCCATCGACGCCTCGCGCAACTATACGGTCGCAGGCTGGGCCTCGATCAACGAGAACACGCAAGGCCCGCCGATCTGGGAGGTCGTCGAGCAGTTCATCACAGCCCGCAAGGTGATCGAGCCGCGCCCCCTCGATGCGGTCAAGGTGGTGGGCGTGTGATGGGCCAGCCGCTTCATTCCGCAGGGCTCCCGCCCGCCGGCCTAGCCCCGATCCAGTGCCACAGGAGGATGTGTGATGGCTGAACAGGACAAGACCTCACGCCGCGGCTTCCTTGCCGCTGCCGCCGCAGGCAGCGTGCTCGCGGCCAGTGGTGCGCACGCGCAGGGTGCCGGCGCCCGGGCCGCCGACAAGGCGATCACCGAGTTGCCGGACTGGAGCAAGTATCTCGGTGACGGTGTCGCCGACCGTCCGTATGGCAAGCCTTCCAAGTTCGAGGGCCACGTCGTGCGCCGCGATGTCGAGTGGCTCACCGCCAGCCGCCAGTCCTCGGTCAACTTCACGCCGCTGCATGAACTGGACGGCATCATCACGCCGTCGGGCCTGTGCTTCGAACGTCATCATGGCGGCATCGCAGAGATCGACCCGCGCCAATACCGGCTGATGATCAACGGGCTGGTGGACAAGGAACTGGTCTTCACCATCGAGGATCTGAAGCGCTTTCCGCGCATCAACCGGGTGCATTTCCTGGAATGCGCCGCCAATTCCGGCATGGAGTGGCGCGGCTCGCAGCTCAACGGCTGCCAGTTCACCCACGGCATGGTGCATAACGTGATGTACACCGGGGTGCCGCTCAAGCACCTGCTGAACGAGGCCGGAGTGCGCACCAATGCCAGGTGGGTGATGGCCGAGGGCGCGGATTCCTCGGGCATGAACCGCTCGATCCCGCTCGCCAAGGCCCTCGATGATTGCATCGTCGCCTTCCGGATGAACGGCGAGATGCTCAGGCCCGAGCAGGGCTATCCAGTGCGCCTCGTCGTGCCGGGCTGGGAAGGCAACATGTGGGTCAAGTGGCTCCGCCGCCTCGAAGTGACCGATATGGCCCATCTCGCCCGCGAGGAAACCTCTAAATACACCGACCTGATGGCCGATGGCCGCTCGCGCCGCTTCACATTCGTGATGGATTGCAAATCAGTGGTCACCAACCCCTCGCCGCAGGCACCCTTGCTGGCCAAGGGCCAGAATGTGCTCTCCGGTCTCGCCTGGTCAGGTCGGGGCACGATCCGCCGCGTGGACGTGACACTGGATGGCGGACGGAACTGGCGCGAGGCCCGCATCGATGGCCCGGTCCTCAACCAGTCGCTGACCCGCTTTTATGTCGATTTCGACTGGCAGGGACAGGAGATGATGATCCAGTCCCGCGCCCATGACTCGACAGGTTATGTGCAGCCCACCAAGGACGAACTGCGCAAGGTGCGCGGCGTCAACAACATCTACCATAACAACGGCATCCAGACCTGGCTGGTGCGCTCCAACGGGGAGACGGAAAATGTCGAGATCGCATGACCGTTCCGCGGAGTTGTCTGCCCATGAATCCATCCCAACGACCCTCATCCTGAGCCCGTCGAAGGATGAGCTCCGGAACGTGCCGCGTATGCCCGCATCCTTTGACAGGCTCAGGATGAGGAGCATCGGTTGGATGGCCGCGGTTGCGCTCGGTCTGTTCCCGCTCGCTGCGGCGGCGCAGCAGCAGGCCGCAAGGCCTGCAACCACCGCCGCCGCCACCGCTGCGCCGAAGCCTTTCGGCCTTGGGCGGCCCGCGCTGGCCGAGGAGGTCAAGGCCTGGGACATCGACGTGCTGCCGGATGGGCGCGGCCTGCCGGTCGGCAAAGGCAACGCCAAGGACGGCGAGGCGCTCTACATCACCAATTGCGCGGCCTGCCATGGCGAGTTTGGCGAGGGAGTGGCGCGCTGGCCGGTGCTGTCGGGAGGGCTTGGCAGCCTGAAGAACGATCGGCCCGAGAAGACCATCGGCTCGTTCTGGCCTGCCACCAGCACGTTGTTCGACTACATCCGCCGGGCCATGCCGTACGGCAATGCCCAGTCGCTGACGCCAGACGAGATCTACGCCATCTCCGCCTACATCCTGCACATGAACGATGTCATCAAGGATCCGGAGAAGGAACTCAACCAGAGCAACTTCGCCCAGATCGAACTGCCCAATGCCAAGGGTTTTTACGACGATGACCGCGAGGTCACCGAAAAGCACTTCTGGAACCGCAAGGTCTGCATGAAGGACTGTGCCAAGGAGCCTGCCAAGGTCACGGGCCGTGCCATGGTGCTCGATGTCACGCCGGACAGCGCCAGCCGTCCGCGCGTGGAGTGAGCGCATGGCCGTTCGCCGCTTCATTGCTTCCGGGTTTCTGGGCATCGCCTGCCAGATGGCTGGTTTCATGGTGTTGCCGGCCCATGCCGCCGACAAGGCTTTCGGCGAATATCTGGCCGGCGAGTGCGTCACCTGCCACCTGCCGAGCGGCCGGCAGGTCGGCGGCATTCCGGCCATCGCCGGCATGCCCGAGATCTCGTTCATGGCGCTGATGGAATCCTATGCCCGCCGCGAGCGGGACAACCAGGTCATGCAGGCCGTCGCCGGCAAGTTCAACAGCGACGAACTCGCCGCGCTGGCCGCCTACTTCGCAAGCCTCAAGCCGGAATAGGGAGCCGTCATTTGGTCCCCGAGCCGGATGAGCGCGCGGTTCCGGCTTCGAACACATCAAAAAGGCCCTTGAAAAGGCGGCACGTAGCGTCACACTCGCACAATGAAGCAGGCACGCCAGAGGCCTGCACAGAACCGGAGGAAGACCATGTCACCCATCTCATCACTCAATCGCCGCGCCTTGCTGACTGGACTGGGGGCGAGTGCCGGCGTGTTCGCCATCGGCAGCCCGGCGGTGATAGGCCAGGCCAAGCCCCGCGTTGTGGTCATCGGCGGTGGCGCAGGTGGCGGCACCGCCGCGCGCTACATCGCCAAGGACAGCGCCGGCGCACTCAACCTGACGCTGGTTGAGCCGAGCCGGCAGTTCGTAACCTGCTTCCACTCCAATCTGGTGGTCGGCGGCTACAAGCAGATGGCCGACATCAGCCATTCCTACGAGAAGATGGCGGCGGCCAACGGCATCACCATGGCCCATGACATGGCCGCTCGCATCGACCGGGACCGCAAGGTTGTGATGCTCGCCGGTGGGCAGGCCCTGCCCTATGACCGGCTCGTCGTCTCGCCGGGCATCGACCTGCGCTATGACAGCGTGCCCGGCTGGGGCCGTGAGCACGAAACCGCCATGCCCCATGCCTGGAAGGCTGGCCCGCAGACCACGCTGCTGGTCAGCCGCCTCAACGCTGTGCCCAATGGCGGGGTGATCGTGATGATCGCGCCGCCCAATCCTTATCGCTGCCCGCCCGGCCCCTATGAGCGCGTGTCCATGTTTGCCCACGTGCTGAAGAAGGCCGGCAAGGACCGCTGCAAGATTTTCGTCATCGACCCGAAGGAGAACTTTTCCAAGCAGGCCCTCTTCCAGGAAGGTTGGGACAGGCACTATCCGGGCATGGTGGAGTGGCTCGGCCCCAAGATCCACGAGGGCGTCAAGTCGGTTGATCCCAAGACTGGCACGGTGGTCACCGGCTTCGAAACCTACAAGGACGCCGCGCTGGTCAATGTCATCCCGGCCCAGTTCGCCGGTGAAATCGTGCGCAGCGCCGGCCTCGCCAATGCCTCCGGCTATTGCCCGATTGATCCAGCCAGCATGCGCTCGACCATCGATGCCAACATCTTCATCGTGGGTGACGCGTCGATTGCCGGTGACATGCCGAAATCAGCCTTCTCCGCCAACAGCCAGGCCAAGGTCGCGGCCATGACCGTGCGCGGTGAACTCACCGGCTCGCGTGTTTTCCCGGCGCGCTACACCAACACCTGCTGGAGCCTGCTCAACGACGATGACGCGATTAAGGTCGGCGGGCAGTTTGAACCGCGTCCGGACAAGATCACCTCGACGGTGCCGTTCGTCTCGCAGTTGCGCGAGAGTGCCGACCTGCGCAAGCAGACCCAGGCCGAGAACATCGGCTGGTATGCCGGCATCGTCGCGGACATCTTCACATGATGCCATCGCGACGCAATGTGATGGCCGGTGCGGGGGGGCTCCTCCTCGCTGGCCTTGCCGCTCCTGTCCCGGCCATTGCGCGCCATCACCGGCTAATGCTTGGCGCATTCGAGGTCATCGTGGTCAGCGATGGAGCGCTTTCGCTGCCCATTGGCTTTGTCCTGCCCGAGACCCCGCGCGCCGAGACCGATGCCCTGTTCGCCGCAGCCGGACTGGACCCGGCGCACCTGCAAAGTCAGGTCAACGTCATGCTGGTCAGGACGCCGACAGACCTGATCCTGATCGATGCCGGCGGCGGCACGGATTTCATGGCCGGGCTCGGCCAGTTTCCGGATGCGCTGAAGGCGGCCGGCATCGAGGCCGACAAGGTCACGAAGGTGATCTTCACCCACGCCCATGCCGACCACCTCTGGGGCGTGATCGACGACTTCGACACCACGCGCTATCCCGGCGCTCCCCACCTGATGAGCGCCGCAGAGCTGGATTACTGGCGTCAGCCGGACCTCGCATCGCGGCTGCCCGATGCCTTCCAGGCCATGGCCGCAGGGACCGCCCGCAGGCTCAGGATGATCGATGACCTCCTCAAGCCCGCAAGGCCCGGTGGCGAGATCGCGCCGGGCGTCAGCCTCGTCGACACGTCCGGCCACACGCCGGGCCATGTCTCGGTGCTGCTGACCAGCGGCTCGGAGCAACTGCTGATCGGCGGCGATGTGCTGACCCAGAGCCTCGTCTCCTTTGCCCGGCCGGACTGGCGCTGGGGCGCAGACATGGATGCGGCCAAGGCTGCTGCTTCGCGCCGCCGCACGCTCGACATGCTGGCTAACGACCGCATCGCACTGCTGGGCACCCACCTGCCATGGCCCGGCCTTGGCCGCGTCGAGCGCAAGGATGGCGCCTTCCGGTTCGTGGGCGCATGACCAAGCTGTCATCCCGGCCTTGAGCCGGGATCAGCTTGTGCCCCGCGAAGCCTGCCGGCCATGGCGCGCAAATCCGCGCGCAAGGCGCAATCTCCTTGAACCGGCGGGCCACGCTTGCTACCTGCGGGGCAACCTTGGCCCTTGATGCCGCTCTGGAGCACCGCACATCCATGTCCCGCCAGTTCATCTACCACATGCGCGGCCTGTCCAAGACCTATCCGGGCGGCAAGCAGATCCTCAACAACATCCACCTGCAGTTCTATCCCGATGCCAAGATCGGCGTGCTCGGCGTCAACGGTGCGGGCAAGTCGACCCTGCTCAAGATCATGGCCGGCATGGACAAGGAGTGGACCGGCGAGGCCTGGGTGGCCGAGGGCGCGCGCGTCGGCTACCTGCCGCAGGAGCCGAAGCTGGATGAAACCAAGACCGTGCGCGAGAACGTCATGGAAGGCGTCGCAGCGCAGCAGGCCGTGCTCGACCGCTACAACGAACTGGCCATGAACTACTCGGACGAGACGGCCGACGAGATGACCAGGCTGCAGGACGAGATCGAGGCCAAGGGCCTCTGGGATCTCGACAGCAAGGTCGATCAGGCCATGGATGCACTGCGCTGCCCACCCGATGACTGGGCTGTGGACAAGCTTTCGGGCGGCGAGAAGCGCCGCGTCGCGCTCTGCAAGCTGCTGCTCTGGCAGCCCGAACTCTTGCTGCTCGACGAGCCAACCAACCACCTCGACGCGGAAACCACCGGCTGGCTGGAAAACCACCTGCGCAACTATCCCGGCGCGATCCTGATCGTCACCCACGATCGCTACTTCCTTGACAATGTCACCAGCTGGATCCTTGAACTCGATCGCGGGCAGGGCATCCCCTACGAGGGCAACTACTCCTCATGGCTCGGCCAGAAGCAGAAGCGGCTGGCGCAGGAAGGCCGCGAGGAGGCCTCGCGCCAGAAGGCCATCGCTGCCGAGCAGGACTGGGTGCAGGCCTCCCCGAAGGCACGCCAGGCCAAGAGCAAGGCCCGCATCCAGCGCTATGACGAACTGGTCAAGCAGGCGGCCAACAAGGGTCCGGATACGGCCCAGATCATCATCCCCATCGCCGAGCGACTGGGCAACAACGTGGTCGATTTCACCGGCCTGTCCAAGGCCTTCGGCGACAAGCTGCTGATCGACGACCTGACCTTCAAGCTGCCGCCCGGCGGCATCGTCGGCGTCATCGGCCCGAACGGCGCGGGCAAGACCACCCTGTTCCGCATGATCACGGGGGCGGAAAAGCCCGACAAGGGCACGATCGCCGTTGGCGAGAGCGTCAAGCTCGGCTATGTCGACCAGAGCCGCGACAGCCTCGACGACAAGAAGACCGTCTGGGAGGAAATCTCCGGCGGCAATGACATCATCTATCTGGGCAAGCGCGAGATGAACTCGCGTGGCTATTGCTCGACCTTCAACTTCAAGGGCGGCGACCAGCAGAAGAAGGTCGGCATGCTATCAGGCGGCGAACGCAACCGCGTGCACCTCGCCAAGATGCTGAAGAGCGGCGCAAACCTGCTGCTGCTCGACGAGCCCACCAACGACCTCGATCTCGACACGCTGCGAGCTCTGGAAGAGGCGCTGGAAGACTACGCCGGCTGCGCCGTCATCATCAGCCACGATCGTCGCTTCCTCGACCGCATCGCCACGCACATCCTCGCTTTCGAGGGCGACAGCCACGTGGAATGGTTCGAAGGCAACTTCCAGGACTACGAGGAAGACAAGAAGCGTCGGCTGGGTATCGATTCGGTTACGCCGAAGCGGATCGCCTACAAGAAGTTCATGCGATGAGGGGGGTAAGCTTGCCTTTGCTAGGTTTAGGCTGGCCCCTTCTACGATTGATCAACTTGGGTCACATGCATCTGTTCGATCAGCCTTTTTTCGCCAAAATGCCCGGCGTTTTCAAGTCTGACGTGCATCACTGTGCTTCAATCGTTCTGACTTTGCCCCCACGGCTTAATCCGGTTTGAAGTTCGTTCTGGCTCAACCTGAGGACCAGAATATGAAGCGCAGTTGATTTTCGGAAGAACAGATCATCGGCATCCTGAAGGAGCACGAGGCAGGGGTCTCGGTCGCGGACCTTTGCCGCAAGCACGGTGTCAGCGATGCCAGCATCTACAAATGGAAAGCCAAGTTCGGCGGCATGGACGTGTCCGAGGCCAAGCTGCTGCGGACTCTGGAGGATGAGAACGGCAAGCTCAAGCGCATGCTGGCCGACGCCATGCCCGACAATGTGGCGCTGAAGGATTTTCTGGGAAAGAAATGGTGACGCCCGTTGCTGAGCGGTCGCGCATCTGGTGGCAAGCCACGGGACGAGTGAACGGCGGGCGTGTAAAACCATCAGTATGTGCCGGACGACAATGCGTTACGAGACTGTTCGGCCTGATGATGCGCCCTTGCGCGAACGCATGAGGGCGATTGCACATGAACGACGGCGGTTCGGCTACCGGCGTCTTCGCGTACTGCCCAAGCAGGAGGGTCACCTCGTGAACCACAAGAAGCTGTTGCAGCTCGATTGGTAAGAAAAGTTCACCGTACGCCACCGTGGCGGTCGCAAACGGGCGATGCGGACGCCAGCGCCGATGCTGATCCCGTTGCGCCCCAACGAGCGCTGGAGCCTGGACTTCGTCTCGGATAGGCTGGCAGATGGTCGCCGCTTCCGTATCCGGATCATCTTGGATGATTGCACGCGTGGATGCCTGGCGCTGCTGGCGGACACCTCGCTTGGCATCATCCGGGTGGCGCGTGAACTCGACCGGCTGATGATCGAGCACGGCAAGCCCTGGATGATTGTCAGTGACAACGGGACCGAGTCCACCAGCAATGCGATCTGACGGGCAAGACGATGGAGCCGATCACAACCGGCCAGATCTGCCGGGGCGCGGTGCCATTCGTCGTCATCCAGTCTATCATCGTGGGCCTCGTCATCACCTTCCCGCAGATGGTGATGCACTACAAGAAACCGGCCGTGCAGCTCAACCAGCAGCAGATCGACCAGCAGTTCAACAATATCCACATAGCCGGCATCGGCGGGGCGCCGGGCGGCTGCCACCGCTCGATCTCAGCCAGCCGCCACGAATTCAGTGACGGCGAGATCGCCAGGCTGCATGCCCCCTTGTCCTGCCTACATGAATCTGGCGCCGCCAGCGCATCTTGCGGCTTCGTCCGAAATGCCTGACGAAAGACGATGGGTCGGGCATTGCGTTGCGGTGAATTGAATGGTGCTGGCAAGGCGCGCGCACGGCTGACTTGCTTCGCCGCCGCGCTGCTTGTCTGCGTCGGGCTTTCGGCCTGGCCCGCGCTGGCGCAGGACACCGAGGAGGAGGACGCCGGGACCGAGGGCCCGGTGACAGCCTGCGCCCGCCAGGCGGAGGAGGACGGCGAGGAGCCCTCCCCACGCGCGCCGCGCTTCAATCTCGGCGAGTCCTGCCTCGCCTTCGGGGCGGACGTCATGTTCAGCAACCAGAGAATCCTTGGCGCCGGCGTCAACGGGCTGCCGATCCTTCTGTCGCCGAGCGGCAGGAACATTTCAGTTCCAACCACCAACACAGCCCAGACCTATCTGCGCATGGATTGGCACGGGTTCACGGCCTATGGCCGGCTCGGCCTCTCGACCGAACTGAACTGGGTGAAGGCGACCGGCGATGACGCCCGCTACGGCGTCGCGCAGCTAACCCGCCTGATGGGGAGGTTCCGCGACTTCCGGGGCGGATACGGCGACTCGATCACAAGCTTCTTCGCCGCCCCAATCGAAGCCAACGCGTTCACGCCAAACCGCTCGGTCGGCCTCGTCTCGTATGATCTCAAGCTGTCCAAAATCTCCGCACTGACGGCCGCCATAGAAAGCGGCCCCGTGCTCGGGTCGCTGGGCACCAGATTTATCCCGATCGCGCTCGACCAGCGTCCCTACTTCGTCGGCCGCTGGCTGCAGACTTATGACCGGGGAGAGATACACCTCGCCGCCGCGCTCACCAACAGGCGATTGGCGCCGTCAAGGCGCGATCCGACGGGGCGCAACGTTTTGGGCTTTGCGGTCACCGCTGGCGTTCGCGCGCAGGTCGACGTGCTGGGTCAACAGGATGAGGCGTCGATCCAGGTGACCTATGCCGACAACGCCATCAGCTATCTCGGCCCGGCGCTTGATCTTGGCGGCGTCCGTTCCCGGGTGGCCCAGGTGATCTCGGCGCGCGGCGTTAGCGCGACCGCCGCCTACACCCGCAACTGGAGGGAGAGGTGGTCGAGCACCGTGTTCGGATCGACCGTGGATGTGATCTCGGCGCGCGGGGAGGCCGATCCCAGGATCGCATCGCTGCGATATGGCGCCAATCTCGTCTGGAAGCCGGCCACTTCAGTCAGCATCGGGGCAGAGGTGTCGCGGCAGCGCATCAGGCTGAATGTGGCGCCCTCGATCCTGAGAAACTCGCGCGAAGTCGAGGCCGAGGCGACAATCGTCACACTGACGCTGCAGTCGAGCTTCTGATGGGCGGTTGACGACGAGCTGTCGCGTCTTCGCCAAGGATGCCGTCAGCGGATGCCGTCAGCGCGCCCCGCGCGGATCGAAGGATCCCGATTGCCCACGCAGGCTGAAGACGGCGCGAACCATGCTGGCGTCTGTAGGCCTGCGGGCGTCGAGCAGGGCCAGACCACCGTGATGGCGATGATAATCACGTGGCAGGCCCTGGACGCGATGACCTACCCAAAGCGCAGCAAGGACTTCAGCCGGGCAGTTTTCATCGTTGCGCCGGGTCTGACCGTGAAGGGACGCCTTCAGGTTCTGATCCCAAGTGAGGGGAGCTACTACGATCAGCTCAATCCCACGCGCACCCGGTGATCAAGGCCGCGTGAGCAGGTCTTTCCTGATCGATGCGCAGTTGCCGCGCATTCGTGTCATTCGGCTGCGGGACTTGGACTTTATCGTCCTGCACATTAGTGCTGTGACAACAGACAACGCACCTGACGATGTCATTTGGGAGATCGCGCAACGCGATGGTTATGTCATCGTCTCGAAGTATGAGGATTTTGCGGAGTGGGTGCGCGCTTCATCGTCCGGCCCATTGGTTGTCTGGATGAGGCTTGGGAACCAGCCCAATGATCCGCTGTGGAAAGCACTGTCCTCAGTCTGGGCAGACGTGTGTAGAGCGCTGAATGCCGCAGAAAGGCTCGTGGAAGTCAGGTAGCGAGGGACATGTCTCGGACCTGATGATCAAGTGAAGTTACGCCGACTTTTGCAATTACAAGAGAAGCGGCATAGTTTTGGGCCTCACCCCGAAAGGCACTCCCCATGCGCACCACGAAGCTCGGCCGTTCCGGCCTTCACGTCTCGCCGATTACCCTCGGCACGATGATGTTCGGCGGGGCGACGGATGAGGCGACGTCTGGGTGCATCATCGCTTCGGCGCGCGACGCGGGGGTCAACCTCATCGATACGGCGGATGCCTACAATGAGGGGCGGTCGGAAGAGATCACCGGCCGCGCCATCCGCAGCGATCGTGACCGCTGGGTGCTGGCCACCAAGGCCGCCAATGCCATGGGTGACGGGCCGAACGAGAAGGGCCTGTCGCGCAAATGGCTGTTGCAGGCGGCGGATGCGAGCCTGAAGCGCCTTGGCACCGACTACATCGACATTCTCTACATCCACAAGGAAGACCACGCGACGCCGATTGACGAGACCGTGCGCGCGCTGGGCGATCTCGTTCGGGCGGGCAAGATCCGCTATTTCGGCGTCTCCAACCATCGCGCATGGCGCATCGCCGAAATCTGCCGCATCTGCGACGGGCTTGGCCTTGACCGGCCCGTGGTCAGTCAGCCCTACTACAATGCCTTCAACCGCATGCCGGAGGTGGAGCACCTTCCGGCCTGCGCCTTTTACGGGCTGGGCGTGGTGCCCTATTCGCCGCTGGCGCGCGGCATCCTCACCGGCAAATACGCCCCCGGCGCAGCCGCGCCTGAAGGCAGCCGCGTGGGTCGGGGCGACAAGCGCGTGTTGCAGACCGAGTGGCGGCCTGAATCGCTGCGGCTCGCCCAGAAGGTCAAGGCGAGAGCCGAAAAGCGCGGCATGACGCCGGGCCAGTTCGCCTTTCTCTGGGTTCTGGCCAACCCGATCATCTCATCGGTGATCGCCGGCCCGCGCACCATGGAGCAGTGGAGCGACTATCTCGGCGCGCTGAACCACAGATGGAACAAGGCCGATGAAGCCTTCATCGACGGGCTGGTCGCACCCGGCCATCCCTCGACACCCGGCTACAACGACCCGGCCTATCCGCTGGAAGGACGCCCCGTCGCAACCGGACGCTGACCGGCTGCACAGGCGCGCTTCCATTCGGTAATCCAACTGTGCTTCATGGGCTGATGGTGGGCCGGCTGCGCATTCCCGTCGTCATGTCCTTGACGGCGCTCATCCTCGTCAATCTGGTGCCGCTGGCGGGCGTGCTCTGGTTCGGCTGGCGCATGTTCGACGTGCTGATGCTCTTCTGGATGGAGAGCATCGTCATCGGCGTCGTCAACCTGCTGCGCATGGCCGTTCGACTGTTCGGCGCGGGGGAGTTGAAGGGCGTGGTGCTCATTCCCTTCTTCACAGTGCACTATTTCGGCTTTTGCGCCGCGCATGGCCTTATGCTGGTGCTGGTATTCGGCCCTCCCGATACCGGGCTCAGCCCTGCGCAGGTCCTGGGCGAAAGCGGGTTCTTCGAGATCATTCGCCAGTTGCTGAGCGAGCCGACGCTGAGCTGGGGGCTCGTCGCCATCGCCGCCAGCCACCTGTTCTCGTTCCTGGCCAATTTCCTGTGGGCCGGCGAATGGCGCCGCACCAGCATCGATACCCTGATGGGGGCGCCTTATGTCCGCATCATGCTCATGCACGTCGTTCTGGTGATCGGCGCAGCGATCTTCATGGCGATCCGCCAGCCGATCTATGCGCTGGCGCTGCTGGTGGCGCTCAAGATTCTCGCAGATGCATCCGCGCATCTTCGAGAACGGCGCAAGCTGGGAGGGGCGAATCAGGACGATTGAGCCCAGAGCGACAAGCTTCAGCAGCCCGGCACTCCGCGCCGTCAGCCGTCAGCCGTCACACATCCACGGTCGCGTTCAGCGCGTTGGTCTGGATGAAGTCCTTGCGGGGCTCCACCACGTCGCCCATCAGCTTGACGAACAGGTCGTCGGCCTCGTCGACCTCCTTGATGCGGACCTGGAGCAGTGTCCGGGCGTTGCGGTCGAGCGTGGTTTCCCAGAGCTGCTCGGCGTTCATCTCGCCAAGGCCTTTGTAGCGCTGCATCTGCACACCCTTGCGGCCGATCGCGGTGACGGCGTTGAACAGCGTCGAGGGGCCGGCCACCAGCACCTCCTCGCCCTTGCGGAAGAGCAGGCCGGGGTTGGCATAGGCATCATGCAGTGAGGCGGCGCGCTCGTCGATCTTGCGTGCCTCGGCCGAGGCCAGCAGGGCAGGATCCAGTACCGAAACAGTCTTCACGCCGCGCAAAGAGCGGGTGAAGGTATAGCCGCCATCCTTGGCCACGCCTTCCCAGCCGCGTTCGATCTCGTCCGAAATCGCATCGAGCCGGCGGGCGATCTCGTTGGCCTTGGCGCTGGCTTCGGCATCAGTTTCGTTGACCAATGGGCGCAGCGCGCCGGAAATGGCGGCCTGCTCCACCACCGGGCGGTCATAGCGCGAGTGCATCGAATTGATCAGCGCCCTGACGGTGCGCGCCTCGTCGATCAGCGCCTTCAGGTCCGTGCCGGCGCGCTCCTCGCCCGAGCCCATGCGGTAGATCGTGCCGTCAAGGCCGGCATCGATCAGATAGTCGTCGAGTGCGCGCTCGTCCTTGAGATAAGTCTGGCTCTTGCCGCGCTGGGCTTTGTAGAGCGGCGGCTGCGCGATGTAGAGAAAGCCGCGATCGATCAGTTCCGGCATCTGGCGGAAGAAGAAGGTCAGCAGCAGCGTGCGGATGTGCGATCCGTCCACGTCCGCATCGGTCATGATGATGATCTTGTGGTAGCGCAACTTCTCGATGTTGAACTCCTCGCGCCCGATGCCGGCCCCCAGCGCGGTGATAAGCGTGCCGATCTGGTCGGAGCCGAGCATCTTGTCGAAGCGCGCCCGCTCGACGTTGAGGATCTTGCCGCGCAGCGGCAGGATGGCCTGGAACTCGCGGTTGCGGCCCTGCTTGGCCGAGCCGCCGGCTGAGTCACCCTCGACGATGAACAGCTCTGACTTGGCCGGATCGCGCTCCTGGCAGTCGGCCAGCTTTCCGGGCAGGGAGGCGATGTCGAGCGCGCCCTTGCGACGGGTCAGCTCGCGGGCCTTCTTGGCGGCCTCGCGCGCGGCGGCGGCCTCGATCACCTTGGCCATGATCGCCTTGGCCTCGCTGGGATGTTCCTCCAGCCAGGCGCCGAGCGTTTCGTTGCAGATATTCTCCACCACCGGCCTGACCTCGGACGAGACCAGCTTGTCCTTGGTCTGCGACGAGAACTTCGGGTCCGGCACCTTGACCGAAACCACGGCCGTCAGTCCCTCGCGGCAATCCTCGCCGGTCAGGGCGACTTTTTCCTTCTTCGATAGGCCGGTGCTTTCGGCATAGCCGACAAGCTGGCGCGTCAGCGAGGCGCGGAAGCCGGCCAGATGGGTGCCGCCATCGCGCTGCGGGATGTTGTTGGTGAAGCACAGCACGTTCTCATGGTAGCTGTCATTCCACTCCAGCGCGATCTCGACGCCGATGCCGTCCTTGTCGGCCTTCAGCATGATCGGCCCCGGCCCGATGGCGGATTTGGCCCGGTCGAGATAGCGAACGAAGGCCTCGACCCCGCCCTCATACATCAGTTCCTCGCGCACCACTTCCGAATGCCGCGCATCGGTGAGGATGATGCGCACGCCGGAGTTGAGGAAGGCCAGTTCGCGCAGCCGGTGTTCAAGCGTCTTGTAATCGAACTCCACCATGGTGAAGGTTTCCTGCGACGGCGTGAACGTCACCTCGGTGCCGCGCTTGTCGCCGGCCGGGCCGACCACTTTCAGGGGTGCCACGGCGTTGCCGTGGGCAAACTCGATGAAGTGCTCGAAGCCCGCGCGCCAGACCCTCAGCTTGAGCGAGATCGACAGGGCGTTCACCACCGAGACGCCAACGCCATGCAGCCCGCCGGAGACCTTGTAGGAGTTCTGGTCGAACTTCCCGCCGGCATGCAGCTGGGTCATGATCACCTCGGCGGCGGAAATGCCTTCCTCGGTGTGGATGTCGGTCGGGATGCCGCGGCCATTGTCCGAGACCGTGACCGAGCCATCGGCATTCAGCGTCACCGTCACAAGGTCGGCATGACCGGCGAGCGCCTCGTCGATGGCGTTGTCGACAACTTCGTAGACCATGTGGTGCAGGCCCGAGCCGTCATCGGTGTCGCCGATATACATGCCGGGGCGCTTGCGTACGGCGTCAAGGCCCTTGAGAACCTTGATGGAATCCGCGCCATAGTCATCGGCGGGGTCTATCGGAGGGTTGGTGTCGGACATGGCTCAACTCGGATCGGTCGCGGAAATGATTCGATGATCAAACATAGTGCGTCATGCCCCGGATTTCACCATCCAAAGGCACCAGAAAACCATATGAAAATCAGATGGTTAGAGATTTTTTGTGGATAGAGCAGCCGCAGCCTTCCATCCAGTCATCATCCCGGCCTTGAGCCGGGATCGCTCGGCGCTGCATCGCGCAAACGGCGGACATCCCGGATGCTCGCAACGATCCTGGCTGAAGGCCGGGATGACCTGGCAACCGTGACGAAGATCAAGGTTGAAAGACGCAGATCTCACGCCTCCCACAGCGCGCCAAGGAAGGCATCGCCATACGCTTTCAGCTTGCGCTCGCCGACGCCGCTGACACGGGCCATGCTGTCCAGATCGTGCGGTTTCTCGCGCACCATGTCGAGCAGCGTCCGGTCCGGAAACACCATGTAGGCCGCAATGCCTTCCTCGCGCGAAATGCTGGCCCTGAGCTTGCGCAGGCGCTGGAACACGGCATCGTCGGTCTCGTCGAGATCCCCGCCATAGGGGCCGGACGCGCTCCTGATGCGGGCCAGTCGCTCCGTCGCCGTCTCTGCTCTCAGCCGGATGCTGTCCTGCCCGCGCAACAGGTGTTCGCCCTTCTCGGTCACGACAAGCCCACCGAACTCGTCGCGATGCGCCACGGCGCCGGCGGCGAAGAGCTGGCGGATGATGCTCACCCAGCTCTTCGGCCCCTTGTCCTTGCCCGCCCCGAAGGTCTTGATCTCGTCATGTTTCTGCTTCGCGACCATCTCGGTGCGGTTGCCCACCAGCACGTCGGCGATGTGGGCAGCGCCAAAGCGCTGGCCCGTGCGCAGCATCGCGGAAAGGGCCTTCTGCGCGTCGACCAGCCCGTCATAGAGCGTGTTCTGCCCGGCCCCGCACAGATCGCAGCCCTGGCATGTGACGCTGCTCTCGCCGAAATAGGACAGCAGCGCCCCGCGCCGGCATTGAGAGGCCTCGCACAGGGCAAGCAGCGCATCGAGCTTGCGGTGTTCGACGCGCTTGCGCTCCTCCGGCATGTCCTTCTCGTCGATCTGCCGGCGGCGCAGCGCCATGTCGTCCATGCCGTAGAGCGTCAGCGTCGCAGCCGGCAGGCCATCACGCCCGGCCCGTCCGATCTCCTGATAGTAGCTCTCGATCGAGCCGGGCATGTCGGCGTGGATGACAAAGCGCACATCGGGCTTGTTGACGCCCATCCCGAAGGCGATGGTGGCGCAGACGATCACGCCATCCTCCTGCTGGAAGATGTCCTGGTTGCGGTTGCGGCTCTCCTGCTCCATGCCGGCATGGTAGCTGACGGCCCGCCAACCCTTGCTGCTCAGCCATTCCGCCAGCGCCTCGGCGCGCTTGCGCGACGAGCAGTAGATGATGCCCGACTGGCCCTTGCGTGTGGCAAGAAAGGCCTCGATCTGCCGCCTCGGCTGGTCCTTGGCCGCAAAGCGCAGGGCGATGTTGGGCCGGTCGAAGCCATGCACGAAGATCGTCGGGTCGCCGTCGAAAAGCTGCGCGATGATGTCATTGCGCGTGACTTCATCGGCGGTCGCGGTCAGGGCCAGCACGGGTGGCGAGCCAAGCGCCCGTCGCAGGCGGCGCAGGTCACGGTATTCGGGCCGGAAGTCATGGCCCCATTGCGACACGCAGTGCGCTTCGTCGATGGCGAGCCGCGCGACGCCCAGTTCGGCCAGCCGTGTCGCCAGCCCGTCCACGGCAAGCCGCTCGGGCGACACGTAGATCAGGTGCGTGTCGCCATGGCGCAGTGCGCGCCAGGCGGCTGCGTTATCCTCGTCGCTGTTCTGCGAGTTGAGCGTGACCGCGCCGACGCCGGCGGCGGCCATCTGCTTGACCTGATCGCGCATCAGCGCAATCAGCGGCGAGACCACCACCGTCAGCCCGCCTTCGATGAGCGCCGGCAGCTGGTAGCACATCGACTTGCCGGACCCGGTCGGCATCACCGCCAGCACGTCGCGGCGTGCCAGCACGGCCTCGATCACCTCGCGCTGCCCGGAGCGGAAGTCATCATAGCCGAAGGTGGATTTCAGCGTGCTGCGGGCCGCCTGGAGCGAATCGGGCATGAAACCGGTTTAGGCAGCTGGTCGGACGATGCAAGGGCCGGCACTTGCTGGAACCGGAACGCCCGGTCAGCGCCGCCGTCCGAGGCTCTTGATGTAGCCCAGCAGGTCATCGACCTGACGCGGCGAGAAGGCGAAATCCGGCATGCCCTTGTGGCTGCCGGTGATACCTTCCCCGAAGGCCTCTTCCAGCGCCTCGACCGGATAGCGCTGCGGGATCAGCCGGAAGGGCGTGGCGGCGGGCCGTATGCTGCGCCCGCTGCGCCCGATGGCGTGGCACTCGGCACAGTGCACCCGTGCCAGCGCCTGCCCCGCACGGATGTCGGGAGCGGCAAGTCCGGGACCGGCCCAGAGTGCAAACATCGCGGCAAGGCCAACAAGGGCGAGCCGGCGCGATCCGGCGGTCCTGAGCATCGAAACAAGGCGAATCATGCGGAACATCATGCCTAGTGCGTTCCCAGGGCAGTTTGCGCCAAATCAAACGATTGAAAGGCCCGGACTCCGGAAGGCGCTAGCCTCGTGCCGCGATCAGGGCGGCGGCTCCCGCCATCATGCCCGCCGTGGCGCGGTTGATGCGCCGCAGCGCCGTCTCGGAGGTGAACACCCGGCGCGCGCGGTCGGCGAGCAGGAGAACTCCTGCCATCACCGGCGTGATCACCAGCACGATCACGGCTGCCATCTCGACGAACACCAGCGGGTTGATCGCCTTGGGGTCGATCACCAGAGGCATGATCGACAGGAAGAACACGATCACCTTAGGGTTGCCGAGCGTGAGCGACAGAGCGCCGAGGAAGGATGGCCAGGCGCGCACCTTCGTTGTGGCGGCCTCGATCTGTGCCGCCTTCACGGGGGCCGTCCAGATCCGCCAGGCCATGTAAAGGAGATAGGCGCAGCCGGCGTACTTGATGGCCAGAAACAGCATCTCGAAGCGTTTCGCCAGCACAGCCAGCCCGGTCGCGGCGACCGTGAACCAGATCAGGTCGCCCACCACGAACCCGGCCACGAAAGCCGGCCCGGCGACCAGACCCTGACCGAGGCCGCGAGCGACCACAGCAGCGAGGCCAGGCCCGGGCGAGGCGACGGCAACAAAATAGACACCGGCGAACAGCAGAAGCGGGGTGAGATCCATGGCGTTTCCGATCAGGTCATGACGCTAGCGCAGGTCGGGCGGCCCGTCGCGCCTGTCAGGGCGATGCACGAGGGTCACCAGCACGAACGAGATCACCAGCAGCAGGTACCATGCCCCCATCTTGTGCAGCGTCACCGGTCGCCATCCTGAGCCTTTCTGGTTCGGATAAAGCCAGGTCCCTGTCACGGTGCCGATGTTCTCGGCAATCCAAAGGAAGACCGATGTCAGGAAGGCAGCCAGCAGAAGCGGCATCCAGCGGGCAACGGCATCGACCGTGAAATAGATGCGCGTGCGCCAGAACACCAGAAACGTGCAGGCAAACAGCACGTATCGCGCATCCCAGACATAGTGATGGCTGAAAAAGTTGATGTAGATCGCTCCCGCCAGCAACAGCGTCGCCCAGAACGGCGGATAGCCTACAAAGCGCATGTCGAAGATGCGGATGACGCGCGCGATGTAGGACCCGACGGAGGCATACATGAAGCCGGTGAACAGCGGCACATCGCCAATCCGGATCAGACTTGGCTCCGGATAGGACCACGAGCCCATCGCCGTCTTGAAAACCTCCATCGCCGTGCCAACCAGATGAAACAGCAAGATGACCTTCGCCTCTTCCCAGGTCTCCAGCTTGAGGGCGAGCATGGCGGCCTGAACGAGGAGTGCCGCGACCAGCAGGGCATCGTAACGGGCAACCGGCCAGTGTGGTTGCCAGACCAGCTTGCTGATGATCAGCATGCCCAGCATGAGCCCGCCGAATAGGCAGGCCCAGCCCTGCTTGAACCCGAAGATGATGAACTCGGCCAGCCAGGGATGCAGGCGGGCGAGCCCGCCGCGGATGCGCCGGCGCGTGTCGGACAGCCATGGTGCGTAGAGGCCGGCTGTGCCGTGGTTGTCGGGCTTGTTCATGCCAGCCGGTCCGCGCGCCCCGGCGTCACCACCAGCCGGGCCGAGCCGGCGGGCAGGTCGCGAAACAGGCCCTCGTCCGCGCCGGTCATCCAGACCTGGCAACCAAGCTCGCCAAGCGCCTCATAAAGGGCGGTCCGCCGGCGCGGATCGAAGTGCGCGGCGATCTCGTCCATCAGCACGATCGGCGCCAACCTGCTCATCGCCGCGACAAGCCGAGCGTGAGCAAGCACAAGCCCGACCAGAAGAGCCTTCTGCTCGCCAGTCGAGCCCTGCTCGGCTGCGATGTCCTTGGGGCCGTGGCGCACCTTCAGGTCGGTGGCCTGTGCGCCAATCAGGGTCCGGCCCGCCGCCTTGTCGCGTGGCCGGTTCTGCTTCAGCAGGGCCTGGTAGGCGTCTTCCGCATCGACGGCGGCCAGCGCAGCCACGAGCCTGTCGAGTTCTCCTTCGAGCGCCAGCATCGCCCATGGGAATGGTGAGGTGTCGTCACGCGTCTCCTCAATGAGTGCTCCCAGCCGAGTGACCGCCTCGGCGCGGGCAGCGGCGACGGCAACGCCCAGTTCAGCCACCTGCCGCTCGATCGCATCGAGCCAGCCGGCATCGTGCGGGCGCTCGTCGAGGATGCGGTTGCGGTCGCGCAAGGCCCGTTCGAGCGCGGTGACGCGCGCGCCATGTTCCGCGTCGATGGCCAGCACCAGCCTGTCGAGAAAGCGGCGGCGGTCGCCGGCCGAGCCGCGGAACAGCCCATCCTGTTCGGGCGTCAGCCAGACCACGCGCACATGCTCCGATACAGCGTTGAGCGAGGATGAGGGGGCACCGTTGATCCGCTGGTTGCGGCTGCGCCGGCCGGTCTCGTCCGGCTCGCCAAGGCCCAGACCGATCTGCGTGTCGTCGGCCAGCCGGACCGAAACAGCAAAGCCGCCGCCTGCGCCGCTTCGGGCCATGTCCGCGAACTCGGCCCGCCTGAGCCCGCGCCCCGGCGAGAGCAGCGAGATCGCCTCCAGGATGTTGGTCTTGCCGGCCCCGTTCTCGCCGGCCAGCGCGATGAGCGGCGCGTCGACCGGCAAGGCCAGGTCGGCATAGGACCGGAAGTCGCTGAGCGCGAGGTGAGCAAGGCCCGTCATGCCTGCGGTGTCGAGCCTGCGGCGCGCCGGGTCAAGGCCCTCGCATGCGCATTTCGGTGCGAGGCGTGCACGTTTGCCGATGGACCTGCCCTCGGGGCTGCGTTAGCCGTTATCCAGCAACACCAGCACCCTGAACCACAGACCTCGCACATCAGACCTTGCCGGAGGCAGCCATGGCTTACGAGACGATCCTGATCATCACGAACGGAGCCGTCGGCATCATCACCCTCAACCGTCCGCAGGCGCTGAACGCGCTCAATGGCAAGCTGATCGCCGAGGTCAACAAGGCGCTTGATGGCTTCGAGAAAGACAAGGCAATCGGCTGCATCGTCATCACCGGCTCCGAGAAGGCATTTGCCGCCGGTGCTGACATCAAGGAGATGCAGTCTCGCAAGTTCCCCGGCACCTATCTCGACGACAAGTTCGCCGAGTGGGACCGCATAGGCCAGCGTAGGAAGCCGATCATCGCGGCTGTGGCCGGCTTTGCCCTCGGCGGCGGCTGCGAACTGGCGATGATGTGCGACATGGTGATTGCCGCCGACAATGCCCGCTTCGGCCAGCCCGAGATCAACCTCGGCGTGATGCCGGGTGCCGGTGGCACGCAGCGCATGGCGAAAGCCATCGGCAAGGCCAAGACCATGGACCTGTGCCTGACAGGCCGCTTCATGGATGCCGCCGAGGCCGAGCGTTCAGGCCTTGTCGCCCGTGTCGTGCCGCTGGCCGACCTGATGACCGAGACGATGAAGGCTGCGACCACGATGGCCGAAAAGTCGCAGGTCGCCTTGCAGATGACCAAGGAAACCGTGAACCGCGCCTTCGAAACCACTCTTGCCGAGGGCCTGCGCTTCGAGCGCCGCCTGTTCTCGGCGATGTTTGCCACCGCCGATCAGAAGGAGGGCATGGCTGCCTTCGTCGAGAAGCGCAAGGCTGCCTTCAGGAACAAGTGACCGCCACCATGCCAGACCCCATCGCCACGGATACCGCCGCGCCCCTGGTCCTGCCGGATTTCGCCGCCGTACAGCGCGCCGCAGCGCGGCTGCAGGGCATCGCCACACGCACCCCGGTGATGACCTCGCGCACGGCCGACGAGGCCACCGGCGCACGCCTGTTCTTCAAGTGCGAGAACCTGCAGCGCATGGGCGCCTTCAAGTTCCGCGGGGCCTACAATGCCATCGCCAGCCTGCCCGATGGCGTGCGCCAGCGCGGTGTCATCGCATTCTCCTCCGGCAACCATGCCCAGGGCATGGCGCTGGCGGGCCGGCTGCTCGGCGTGCCCGTCACCATCCTGATGCCGCTCGATGCGCCCGAGGCGAAGATCGCCGCGACGCGGGGCTATGGTGCCGAGGTCATCCTGTTCGATCGCTACAGCCAGGACCGGGAGGCCCTTGGCCGGCAGATCGCCGGCGAGCGCGGCCTCAGCCTGATCCCGCCCTTCGATCATCCCGAGGTGATCGCAGGGCAGGGGACAGCCGCGCTGGAATTGATCGAGGAAACCGGCCCACTCGACCTGCTGCTGGTCTGCCTCGGCGGCGGCGGGCTCGTCTCCGGCTGCGCTTTGGCCGCTCATGTCCTGTCGCCGGGAATCCGCGTCATCGGGGTGGAGCCGGAAGCCGGCAACGACGCCCAGCAATCGCTGCGCGCCGGCCACATCGTGAAGATTGCCGTGCCCAAGACCATTGCCGACGGGGCCCAGACCGCGGCGCTCGGCCACTACACCTTCCCCCTCATCCAGCGCGATGTCGCCGACATCGTCACCGTGAGCGATGGCGAGCTGGTCGAGACGATGCGATTCTTCGCCGAGCGCATGAAACTGGTGGTCGAGCCGACCGGATGCCTCGCAGCTGCCGCTGCCCTGACGGCCAAGGTGCCGGTGCGCGGCCTCCGCGTCGGCGTCATCATCTCGGGTGGAAACACCGATCTTGCCAGCTTCTGCCGGCTGCTGGCGGCTTGAGCGCGCCGTTGCCTCGCCGGTGTTGCCGGAAGCGGCGGTTTCGCGTGTTTCGCGTTGACGCTGCCGCAGGTTCGGATTATACGCCAGCCATCTTCTGGCCCTCGCGAGATGGCCCAGAACCCCATTTCATGTCATGATGCCGTTTCCACGCGGATGCGTATCATCCGATCACGTTGCGTGGAGACCGGTCACAAACGAGGACGCCCATGGCGAATACCAAATCTGCGAAGAAGGCTGCCCGCCAGACCGTTCGCCGCACCGAAGTCAACAAGTCCCGCCGCAGTCAGATGCGTACCTATGTGCGCAAGGTCGAGGAAGCGCTCGAGTCCGGCGATCAGGCCGCTGCCGCTGCCGCGCTCAAGGCCGCCGAGCCGATCATGATGCGCGCCGTGCAGAAGGGCGTTGCCCACAAGAACACAGCCTCGCGCAAGGTATCCCGTCTGGCCAAGCGCGTGAAGGCGCTCGCCAGCTGATTGTTCCTGGCACCCCCGCCGCATTGCCGGTGCCGCTCCTGCCATTGTGAAGGTCCTGCTCCTTGCGGCGCGGGGCCTTTTTGCATGGCGTGGCCGCATCGCAGGCCCTGCGCGCCTGGCCCTCGCCGGCCAACCACCGTCCCGCTGGCCGGCTGGCACCGCCTCGCCGCGACAGGCGCTGCCGGTCACGCCTGCAAGCCAACACGGTGCTGCCCCCGGTGCGGCGGATTTACCGTAAGCCCAACAAATCGGCAGCCGTAGTCGAGCTTAGTGCTTGACTCGCGCTAGTCGGGTCAGCAGGCATCCAAAGCCTGCTAAGAAAAACAAGGTGCGCAAAATTTGCCAAGATAAAACAGATGTTTAAATCGAAAGAAATCCGGCACACGGATTTTGCGGGCAGACGCTCGGTGAAGTCTGTCTCCGCAAGCCTTCCTGCGAAATTTTTTTTGCCTGTATTAAAACGGTTTAAACTCATGCCGCCGCCGAGGGTTTTCACAGTTATCGTCGGGTGCCCTCGAGACGTTCTGCATCTGGGCCAGGCGATTGCCCCGCAGCCCCAAAACTCTCCCCTTGCTCTCTCTCGAAACGACCCGTTAAGGTTTTTTTAACGGATGGGGGCCTCACCCCCACCCGATCACCAAATCACCAGAATTGAGACCGCGCGTTTCAAGTGGGGGCGGGGAATGATGACGGCTGTTGATCGGCTGGGGCAGGACGGCTTGGCCACAAGACAGGCCGTGGAACGCATGCCTTTGTCACAACTCCAGTTCATGGAATGACCTAACCCGCCGGCGTCGGGGGCTTATGACGCCGGACACACCTTGATCGTTGCGGAAGTCAAACACGCGCGGCTGGCGGCAGCTGCGCGCGAAGGGTAGCCCTATGTTTCTAGATAGCGAACGCATGAAAGACGATGGCCGATTTGATCCGGGTCCGATGTCCAGCGCCTGGGAACGGCTTCGCCAGAGGCTCAGGAGTGAGCTTGGCGAGGACGTGTTCTCAAGCTGGTTCGCCCGCATGGAACTTGAGCGGATCGAAGCGGACGTGGCCATCGTGTCGGTCCCGACGCGCTTCCTGAAGAGCTGGATCGAAACCCACTATGTCGAGCGGGTGAAGATGCTGGTGACCTCCGAACTGGGCATCGAGGGCGGCTTTGCCGTCGAGGTGCGCACGGTGAACCGCGAGCCGGCTCGCGCAGCGTCAGGGCCACGCACCGCTCTGGCCAGCCAGGCTCCTGCCGCTGGCGCGCCGATCACCCCGCCGCCCATGGCGGCGATGCTGTCCGATCATCTCGGGTCGCCGCTCGACCGGCGGCTCTCGCTGTCCTCTTTTGTGGTGGGCCGGTCCAATGCGCTGGCTTTTGCCGCCGCTGACCGGATCGCGGCGCTGGTCGGCCAGCCCTCGCCCTACAACCCGCTCTATGTCCACGCCGGTGTCGGGCTGGGCAAGACCCATCTGGTTCAGGCTGTTGCCCAGGAAGCCATTCGCCTCGGCAAGAAGGTGGCCTACTTCACCGCCGACAAGTTCATGTATGGCTTCGTCTCCGCGCTGAGGGCGCAGACGGCGCTGACCTTCAAAGAGCAGTTGCGCGGTATCGATCTTCTGGTCATCGATGATGCCCAGTTCATCCAGGGCCGCTCCGTACAGCAGGAATTCGGGCACACCATCAACGCCCTGATCGACGCCGGCAAGCAGGTCGTCGTGGCTGCCGACCGCATGCCCGGCGAGCTTGAAAGCCTTGATGAGCGGGTGCGCTCGCGGCTGGCTGGCGGGCTGGTGGTCGAGATCGGTCCGCTCGACGAGGAACTGCGTCTCAAGATCCTGTCGGCGAGACTGGCAACGCTGAGCACCGTCCACCCGACCTTCCATGTCTCGCCGGAAGTTGCCGCCTACGTGGCCCATGTCATCGTCACCAATGGCCGTGATCTGGACGGGGCGGCCAACCGGCTGCTCGCACATTCCACGCTGTCGGGCGCGATCCTCACCATCGAGACGGCAGAGGCCGCCATCCGCGATCTCGTGCGCCTGCGCGAGCCCAGACGGGTCAAGATCGAGGATATCCAGAAGCTTGTCGCCGCGCGCTACAACGTCAGCCGTGCCGACATCCTCTCCGAACGCCGGACAGCTGCCGTGGTCAAGCCGCGCCAGATCGCCATGTATCTGTCGAAGTCGCTGACCTTGCGGTCCTTGCCCGAGATCGGCCGCCGCTTCGGAGGCCGCGATCACACCACGGTCCTGCATGCGGTGCGGAAGATCGAAAAGGCGCTGACCGACGACCGCGTGCTGACCGAGGAAGTCGAGCTGCTCAAGCGCATGCTCATGGATTGACGGCAAAAAACCCGGCAGGATGCCGGGCAGATGCTGTTTTTCGGCCCAATTCTGTTGATGGTCGGCAGGTAGACCTGCGCCGGACTTGCACCGGCTCGCCAGCTTGGGCATGGTCTCACCAATCGGCTGGCATCCCCGTTGCAATGCAGCGCTCTGCCCGGTCCCACCGTCTGTTATGCAAGCCAGGTTGGTCATGAAGGTTACCGTCGAACGGTCGCAATTCCTCAAGGCCCTCGGCCACGTCCATCGCGTGGTCGAGAAGCGCAACACCATTCCGATCCTGTCCAATGTGCTGATGAATGCCGGCGTGATGGGGCTCAAGCTCAAGGCGACCGATCTCGACATCGAGGTTGTCGAAACCATCCAGGCAGATGTCGGCGTGCAGGGCGCGATCACCGTGCCTGCCCACGTCATCTACGACATCGTGCGCAAGCTGCCCGAAGGCGCGCAGGTCTCGCTTGAAACCACCGGCGAGACCGGGCAGATGGTGCTGCGCTCCGGGCGCTCGCGCTTCACATTGCAGTCCCTTCCCGAGAGCGACTTCCCCGACATCACGGCCGGCGAGATGCCGCATGTCTTTTCGCTGCCGGCGGGTGACTTCAAGCGTCTGATCGACAAGACCCAGTTCGCCGTCTCCACGGAAGAAACGCGCTACTATCTCAACGGCATCTATTTCCACACGCTGGAGATCGAGGGCCGCGCGCTGCTGCGCGCTGTTGCCACCGATGGTCACCGCCTGGCGCGCGTCGAGACGCCCGCGCCTGCCGGTGCCAGCGGCATGCCGGGTGTGATCGTGCCGCGTAAGGCTGTTGCGGAAATCCAGAAGCTGCTGGAGGGCGCCGATGGCGAGGTCGAGGTCCAGCTGTCGGCCACCAAGATCAAGGTCAGCATCGGCGATGTGGTGCTGACCTCCAAGCTGATCGACGGCACATTCCCCGATTATGGTCGCGTCATTCCCTCCGGCAACGACAAGCGGCTGACGGTGAACCGGGCCGAATTTGCGGTCTCGGTCGACCGCGTGTCGACGATTTCCTCCGAGCGGGGTCGCGCTGTGAAGCTGTCAATGGCCGATGGGCGCATGACACTGGCTGTGACCAACCCCGACTCGGGCTCCGCAACCGAGGAGATCGAGGTGGACTATGATGCCAGCCCGCTCGATATCGGCTTCAATGCGCGCTACCTGCTCGACATCACGGCCCAGCTCGACAGCGACACTGCGCTGTTCCGCCTCGCCGATCCGGGTTCGCCGACGGTCATCCAGGATCGCGAGGGAGCCAGCGCGCTCTATGTTCTGATGCCGATGCGGGTCTGATCCGCTCCATGCCGATGGTCTGGACCCTGCTGCTGGCGCTTCCTTGGCTGGGGGTTGGGCCTCGGCATCGCCGTTCTGATCGACCGGTCCTCCACAATGCTGCCGGCGATCACGATCCTCATGACCATGGCCGAGCTCGCCGTTGTTGCCGTGGTGCCGTGGGCCACCCACGCCGTCAGGCTCAAGGTGATGCAGGGTCTGGCTCTGGCCGGCGTACTGCTGATGCTCGGGTTGGCCTGAACAGGCGGAGCCCTTCAGCGCCCGGTCTTGAGGCGGGTCCACAACCGGCCGACGGCGCGCTGCAGGCGCTCATCATAGGCAGTGGTGGTGAACAGCCGTGCGAACGTGGCCTGGTCGGGGTAGATCCCCGGATTTCCCTTGATCTCAGGGCGGATCAGTTCGCGGGCCGGCAGGTTGCCGCTGGCGTAGGAAACGAAATTGCTGTTTCTGGCGGCCACGTCGGGCCTGAGCATGAAATCGATAAAGGCGTGGGCTTCCACCGGGTTGGCCGCATCCGCTGGGATGGCCATCGAGTCGAACCACATCTGCGCGCCTTCGCGGGGCACGATGAACTGGATGTCGATGCCGTTGCGGGCTTCCTCGGCGCGGCGGCGCGCCTGCAGGATATCGCCAGAATAACCGACCGCCATGCAGATCTCGCCGCTGGCGAGCGCGTTGAGATACTCCGACGAGTGGAAGGTGCGGATGTTGCCGCGAACGCGCGTCAAGGCATCGGCGGCCTTGCGCAGATTGGCCTCGTTCTTGGAATCGGGGTTGAGCCCGAGATAGCGCAGCACACCGGGCAGGATGTCTTCCGGCGCATCCAGCACGTGGATGCCGCAGTCCTTGAGCCTGGCCGACACATCCGGCTTGAGCAGCAAATCCCATGAGTTGATCGCAGTATTGGGGCCCAGCCGCTCCCTGACCTTGGCGAGGTTCAGCCCGATGCCGGTCGTGCCCCACATGTAGTTGACCGCGAACTGGTTGCCCGGATCGTGGCTGGCCAGCCGCGCGGCAATGTCGGGCCAGATGTGCCGGGCATTGGGCAACTTGCTCCGCTCGAGAGTCAGGAACAGCCCCGCCCGTATCAGCCGCGACAGGACAGGGCCCGATGGCACCACGACATCATAGCCAGATTTGCCGGCCAGCAGCTTGGTCGCGACGATCTCGTTGTTGTCGTACATATCGTAGACAACCTTGATGCCGGTCTCGCGGGTAAAGTCATCGAGCACGGACGGATCGATGTAGTCGGTCCAGTTGTAGACATTGACGGTGCGCTCGGTGGCGGGCTGTGCCTGCGGCGATGCCGGCAACGTGACCAGCCCTAGGATGATGGCAAGGGCGGCGAGCGCGTTGGCCGCACCCTGCCGTCGGCAAGCACAGGCATCGCCGCGTTCGCCGCGTCTGCGCAGAAAGTCGATGAAACGCATCATCAGGTCCGGTCACAAGGACAGGTGCAGCGGCCACCACACGGCGAGCCCCCGTTGTCGGGACGATAGGGTCCCGATGGCCTTAGCGCAATGCACGCTGCGCTGTCCGCCGCCGGGATGTCAGTCTGCTGAGGCTGGCTCGGCCATCATGCGCGGCAGCACCTCGGCCCACATCGCCGCCGGCTGCGCGCCCGAGACGCCATAGCGGTTGTTGACGATGAAGAAGGGTACACCCTGCACGCCCATCGAGGCGGCCTGCGATTCAAGCTGGCTGATCTCGCCATTCAGCGCCGGATCGGCAAAGGCCGCCTTCAGCTCGGCAGCCGACAGGCCGACGCCGGCCCCGATATCGGCCAACACCTCGAAGGCGCCGATGTCGCGACCCTGCTCAAAATAGGCGGCCATTAGCGCGCCCTTGGCCACGTCGGCCGCCCCATGCCCCGCGGCCAGCGCGATGAGGATGTGGGCCTTGCGGGTGTTGGGTGTGCGCCTGACCGCATGCCAGTTGAACGCGAGCCCGTCCTCGCGCGCGGCATCCGACAGGCGTTGTTCAATGTCGGCCCGTTTGTCGGGGCCGAACTTGCCGTCGAGGTAGGCGGCGCGGTCCATGCCCTCCTCCGGCATCAATGGATTGAGTTCGTAGGGCAGCCAGGCGATCAGCGCGTCGGCGATGCCGGCAAGTCTCAGCCCCTCCTCCAGCCGCCGCTTGCCGAGATAGCACCACGGGCAGATCAGGTCGGAATAGATCGCGAAGCTGACAACGCTTTGCTGGGGTGCCTCCGGTTGGATCGTCGCCTGCTGTGGTGTCGCTCGCTTTGGTGTCATGGATATACCCGCAATCTGCGGCCCCTTTGGGCGGATCGGTAAGGACGCTCAAACCTCTTGGTGATTTGCGGCGCTCTCGCGATGGCCAGCCCCATGCGCCAAGGGGGCCGGAAGGCAGGCCCTGTCAGAACAGCCCTTCGATCCGGCCGGCGGCATCAATGTGGATGCGCTCCGCTGCCGGTGACCGCGGCAGGCCAGGCATGCGCATGATGTCCCCGCAGATCGCCACGACAAAGCCCGCTCCCGCCGACAGCGTGATGTCCCGCACTGGTACGACATGCCCCGAGGGCGCACCGCGCAGGGACGGGTTGGCTGAGAACGAGTACTGCGTCTTGGCCACGCAGATTGGAAGGTGCCCGTAGCCAGCCGCTTCGAGCTCCGCCAGCCGGTCGGATGCCCTGGCGTCGAGCGCGATGTCGGAGGCGCCATAGATGCGGGTTGCGATGGTGCGGATCTTCTCGGCCAGCGGCATCGCATCGGGATAGAGCGGCCTGAAGCCTTCGCGCTGGCCTTCGGCCAGAGCCACAACGGCGCGCGCCAAATCCGCACTGCCGGCCGAGCCATCGGCCCAGTGCCGGCAGATGATCGCCTCCACCCCGAGGCGAGCAGCACAGAACTGCTTGATCAGTTCGTGCTCTGCTGACGTGTCCCCGGTGAAGTGGTTGATCGCCACCACCACAGGCACACCGAAGCCCTGCACATTGCGTACATGCCGTTCGAGATTGACGAGGCCGGCTGACAGCGCTGCGGGGTTCTCGGCCCCGAGTTCGTCCTTTGGAACGCCACCATGCATCTTCAGCGCCCTGACAGTGGCCACGATGACCGCGGCAGCCGGATCGAGCCCTGCCTTGCGACACTTGATGTTGAAGAACTTCTCGGCTCCCAGATCGGCCCCGAAGCCGGCCTCCGTGACGACATAGTCCGCCAGCTTCAGCGCCGCCTTGGTGGCAATCACTGAATTGCAGCCATGGGCAATGTTGGCGAAAGGGCCGCCATGCACGAAGGCGGGGTTGCCTTCGAGTGTCTGCACAAGGTTGGGCTGGAGGGCGTCCTTGAGCAGCACAGCCATGGCGCCCGGCGCCTGAAGGTCCGCGGCGGTGACAGGTGTCCTGTCATGACGGTAGCCGATGACAATGCGGCCCAGCCGTTCCTCAAGGTCGCGGAGGCCGCTCGCGAGGCAGAACACGGCCATCACCTCGGACGCAACCGTGATGTCGAAGCCGTCCTCGCGCGGGAAGCCGTTCTTCACGCCGCCAAGAGAGGAGTTGATCGCCCGCAAGGAGCGGTCGTTCATGTCCAGCGCCCTGCGCCAGACGATGCGCCGGCTGTCGAGGCCAAGCGCATTGCCCCAGTAGATGTGGTTGTCGATCAGGGCCGACAGCAGGTTGTGGGCCGAGGTGATGGCGTGGAAGTCGCCGGTGAAATGCAGGTTGATCTGCTCCATCGGCACGATCTGCGCATGACCGCCGCCGGCTGCCCCGCCCTTCACCCCGAAGCATGGCCCGAGCGAGGGCTCCCTCAGGCAGATCATCGTGCGCTTGCCGATCAGGTTCAGCCCGTCGCCGAGCCCGACCGTTGTGGTGGTCTTGCCCTCGCCGGCCGGGGTCGGGTTGATCGCACTGATCAGAATCAGCTTGCCATTGGCGCGCGCCGGGCGGGCGTCGAGCCAGTCCAGATCGACCTTGGCAATGTGCCGGCCGTGCGGGCTGAGCGCCTCGGCCGGAATGGCCAGCTTGTCGGCAACCTGCTGGATCGGCAGCAGGCGGGCGGCACGGGCAATCTCGATGTCGGTCGGAATCTGGACAGGCGGCATTGGCGGGATTTCCATATGGAACCGCTTCATAGCTAGAACGGTGTGCGAATTGCACAAGGCATAGGCAGTGAATCGTCGTGGACAGCGCCGAATGGCCGATGCGCATGCAGGGTATCCTTGGCCGCCCTTGGGGTCTGGTTAAGCTGACACAAGCCTTGCCCGATCGCGTTGGCCGGCGACAAACTGCCATCGCCGCGAGCGCGGTTCAGGCGTGCGTCATCGTTGGGAAGGATCACGGGGATAAAGACAACGTTCAGGCACACGTCGGCGCTTGCGTGCATCGCTTTGGCCACACTTGGCCTCGTCACAATCGGCCAGCCAAGCGCGGCACAGGCCTAGACCAGAGTCGCCATCGGCATCTTCGCGAAGAACGGCCTCGATGTGAAGATCCAGAAGATCCCGCAGGCATCGCGCCATCGCGTCGGGGTCCATCCAGTGCGCCGCCACCACGGTCGAGACCTGGAGGTCTGGAATGCGGCCGGCGGCGCCACCACGCAGCTTTTCCAACCCGAAAAGAGCTATGGCGCCGATGGCATGGCCGTGCGTGGCAACATCACCTCGATCAAGAATCTCAAGGGCAGACGGTTGCCGCCTCCTCGCCCGGCACCGCGCCCGACGTCACGAAGCTGGGTCATCGAACACCGTTCTTCAAGCGACAACCGGCGATAGCTGGACATGGCAAAACCTGTAGCAGGTGTTGCACATCGTTTGTGAACTCGAGGCCTCTGCACGATCAAGACCTCTGCCGCCTTCGTGGCGCTGAAGGAGCGGCTGGTCGAGGAAATCTGCGCCGAAGTGATGGCCAGCGCCCGAGGCCATGGGCCGCCTACTGGCTGGCCCAGATCACCCGCGCGATGAGCGAGACCTCGGACAATTGCAGCACCCGGCCCGGATGCTCCGGGCTGAGGGAAGCCAGTTCCACGGTCTTCAGCGTCTTGCGCTTCAGCTCCTTGGCCATCACCTCACCATCAATGGTCCTGACCACCACCCTGTCGCCGCGCCTGACCGGAGCCGAGGGTGAAACGATGATCGTGTCGCCGTCGCGGTAAAGGGGCATCATCGATTCGCCATTGATTCCGAGAGCAAAGACCCGCTCGTCACTGATGTCCGGAAAGGCCACCTCGTCCCAGCCATTGCCCGATGGCAGGCCGTTGTCATCGAAGAAGCCGCCCGTTCCGGCCTGCGCGAAACCGATCAGCGGAGTCGTGCGCTGCCGCACCGCCTGCCGCCCGATACTGGCCACCAGTGAGATGAACTCGTCGAGGTTGGCACCGGTCGCCGCCAGGATCTTGGCCAGCGATTCGGTCGAGGGCCAGCGCTCGCGGCCATCCGCGCCCACGCGCTTGGAGCGGTTGAACGTCGTCGCATCAAGGCCAGCGCGCTTGGCCAGCCCTGATGGCGTCATTTGATAGCGGTCTGCGAGCGCATCAATCGCGCCCCAGATCTGATCGTGGGACAACATGCCTGAAACTCCGGAGTGAAAAAACCAGTGTCCATCACCTTAGTATAGGAATTTATCCCTTGGAACGGATATCAAGCCTATAACCAGCCTAACGCGCTGGGCGGGCAAATTTCAGCCCGTCGGCGAATTCCCTTCGTCGGCTGGATCGACTATCGCTGCGGTGGCGGGGCCATGCGGCACCTGCGGGCAGCATGCAGGTATGGTCGCGTTCCGATGGCATTGATCTACAAGATTCATCCCGCATCAGACTGGGCCGAGGCAGAGAGGGCTGGCCGCTTCACCGGCGCCCCGGTCGATCTGGCCGATGGCTATATCCATTTCTCCAACGCGGCCCAGGTCCGCGAGACGGCGGCCCGGCATTTTGCCGGTCTTGGCGGGTTGCTCCTGATCGCGGTCGAGGCAGAGACGCTGGGTGCGGCCCTGCGCTGGGAGCCATCGCGCGGCGGGGCGCTGTTCCCACATCTGTTTGCGCCGCTCGATCTGGCCGCCGTGCGCTGGGTCATGCCGCTGCCGCTCGGGGCCGATGGGCAGCATCTGTTCCCGGAGGATATGCGCTGATGGCTGGCCTGTTCGATCTCGCCCGCCCGCTGATTCACGCCCTCGATCCCGAGAGGGCGCACAAGCTCACGGTCGCCGCCCTTGCAGCCTTTCCGCCCGGCAAGCCGGCCGCCCATGATCCGCGGCTGACGGTCAGCGCCTTCGGGCTTGCCTTCCCGAACCCGGTCGGGCTGGCCGCCGGCTTCGACAAGCATGCGGAGGCCATCGACGGCTGTCTCGGCCTCGGGGTCGGTTTCACCGAGATCGGTGGGGTTACGCCGCTGCCGCAGCCGGGCAGCGCACGACCACGGGTGTTTCGCCTCACTGAGGATCAGGCCGTGATCAACCGCTATGGCCTCAACAGCGTGGGGGTCGATGTGGTGGCCAGCCGGCTGGCGGCGCGGCGCGGGCGCGCCGGAGGCTCCAGCGGCATCGTCGGTGTCAATCTTGGCGCCAACAAGGAATCGGCTGATCGCGCCGGAGACTATGCTGTTCTCGCCGAAAAGCTCGCGCCGCTGTGCGACTTCCTGACCATCAATGTCTCTTCTCCCAACACGCCCGGCCTCAGGGATTTGCAAGGCGAGGCGGCGCTCGATGCCCTGATCGTCCGCACGCTCGCGGCGCGCGACAAGGCCTGCGGCGCAGGCAGGCTAACGCCGGTGCTGCTGAAGATTGCGCCTGACCTGACCGAGATCGACCTGGACGGCATTGTGACGGTCGCCCTCAGGCGCGACATTGCCGGCCTGATCGTGTCCAACACCACCGTCGACAGGCCGGCCTCGCTGCAAAGCCCGCATCGCGGTGAGACCGGCGGGCTGTCGGGTCGGCCGGTCTTTGCCCGGTCGACGCGGTTGCTGGCCCAGGCCGCGATCCGGGTCGAAGGGCGGATGCCACTGATTGGCGTTGGCGGCGTTGAGGACTGGCTCACCGCACTGGCCAAGATCGAGGCGGGTGCCAGCCTCGTCCAGCTCTACACGGCCATGATCTACAAGGGCCCGGGCCTGTTCGGCGAGATCACCGCCGGGCTTCTGGCCCATCTGGCCCGCACCGGCGCGCCGGACATGGCGGCGCTGGTAGGCTCCCGCATGGCGGCCATTGCCGCCGGGGAGCCGTGAGCTTCGGGCGGAAACCTGCCAGGATTTAGCGCCGGCCGAGCAGCCGTACCAGCAGCCAGACCGGGATCACCACCAGCGCGCCGGCCAGAACCCACTGCGCGACCTCGCGGATCGCATCGGTGCCCATGTCCAGGATCGACGACACAAAGTTGCCGATGGCAGTAAACAGGTTGCGCGGGGTCAGGCCGAGAAAGGCCATGATCGCCCCGACGATCAGCGACAGGAAGATCAGCTTCACGACCACGCTCAGGGGCGAGCCGCCAAGTGCGCGTTCAAGCCTGGGATCTGGCATGGGGGGAACCTTCGGGCTGGCAGGCTCCGCGCCGGTGCTTCAGGCGGCGGAGGTCTGCTGGGAGGCTGGATCCTGGGGGCTCCAGCCGGTCGCGGCAATCTTGGACGCGAGGATCACGGCTTGCGTCCGGCTGTCAACATCCAGCTTCTGCAGGATGGCCGAGACATGGGCCTTCACCGTGGCTTCCGAGACGCTGAGTTCGTAGGCGATCTGCTTGTTGAGCAGGCCTTCCGACAGCATCATCAGGACGCGTACCTGCTGCGGCGTCAACGACATCAGCCGCTTGATCGTCTCGGCGGTTTCGTTGTCCTGGCCGCCCGAGAAATCGATACCCGCCGGCACCCAGACATTGCCATCGAGCACCGATTGCACCGCGACGGCCATCTGGTCGGCATCGAGCGTCTTGGGCATAAAGCCGAGCGCGCCAAACTCGATGCAGCGCCGGACCACGCCCGGATCGTCGTTGGCCGACACCACCATCACCGGAACCTGTGGATAGTCGGCCCTGAGGAACAGCAATCCGGAGAGCCCCTGCACTCCGGGCATCGTCAGGTCGAGCAGGATGAGATCGGCCTCGCTGCCCGCCGCCAGCATTTTCGTGACCTCGTCGAACGATCCGGCCTCGAGCAGCTTTGTACCGGGCAGGGCGGATGTCAGCGCCTGGCGAAGGGCCCCGCGAAACAGCGGATGATCATCGGCAATCAGAATGCACGGACTGGTCTCGTTCGACATGCCGCTTTCCTCCGGAGATTGTTTTTGTTTGTTATTTTCCAAAGTAGGCCACGACTTGCCCCGTCTGGCAAGCACGGACATCCACGTCTCTTTCCGGCGCTTTCCAGGGGTTGTCCAAGGGGACTTCCAAGAGGATTTCCAAGGGGATTTCCAAGGGGACTTCCAAGGGCACTTCCAGGAGGCTGCCCAATTGTGGCTCAGTCAGGCTGCGCTGCCATGCTGCGCCGCACCTAACCACCTGTAAAAGCTGTGAAATAAGTGATGCATGAGTCTTTAGTAGGACTATCCGGTGTTATGCTTACGCCCTAGTTTCGCCACATCGGTTAAACCGGGGTTAACATCCCGGCGATTCCGGTTTGGCGACGCATAAGCCTCGGGGCATCCGCATCCCTTGGCATGTGTTCATCGGGAGAAACGCAAGATGAGCGAACCAAGCAAGGTGCAGGCGCACTGGGCAGAGACCCAGCGGCTGACCTACATCATGATAGGCATTTGGGCCTTCTTTTCCTTCTTCATCCACATGTTCGCGCCAACCCTGAACGGCATCAAGTTCCTCGGCTTCCCGCTGGGTTTCTACATGGCTGCGCAGGGTTCGCTGATCGTATTCGTGGCGCAGCTGTTCTGGTTCTCGAAGGCCCAGGATGATGTCGACCGCAAGTACGGCATGGCCGAAGACGATTGAGGGGAACAGCACCATGGCAACTGAAGCAAAAGCCGATTTCACCTCGAATCTGGGCAGGATCTACACCATCTACACGGGTGGCTTCCTCGCCTTCGTGATCTTCATCGCGATCCTGGAGCGAGTCGGTGTTCCCAACCACATCCTTGGCTACCTGTTCGTGGCCTTCACGATCGGCGTCTATGCCGCCATCGGCATTCTCTCCCGCACCATGCAGGTCGACGAGTACTACGTTGCAGGCCGCAAGGTGCCGTCCTTCTACAACGGCATGGCAACCGCTGCCGACTGGATGAGCGCTGCCTCGTTCATCGGGATGGCCGGCACGCTCTACCTGCTCGGCTATGACGGCCTCGCCTTCATCCTGGGCTGGACCGGCGGCTATGTGCTGGTGGCAACGCTGATTGCGCCCTACCTGCGCAAGTTCGGCTGCTACACGGTTCCGGACTTCCTGGCCTTCCGTTTCGGCGGCAATGCGGCCCGTATCGCCGGCATCGTCGTCCTGATGAGCTGCTCGTTCACCTACGTGGTCGCGCAGATCGTCGGCACGGGTCTCATCGGCGCACGCCTGCTCGGCATGTCGTTCGAACTCGCCGTGTTCGTCGGTCTCGTCGGCATTCTTGTCTGCTCGATGCTCGGCGGCATGCGCGCGGTGACCTGGACCCAGGTTGCC
>Ga0164292_10000318_pt1 | contig 36404 bp, 34 predicted proteins | sample GEODES117metaG_FD_111486 | JGI IMG/M metagenome (GOLD analysis project Ga0164292, IMG submission 111486) | Eutrophic lake water microbial communities from Lake Mendota, Wisconsin, USA - GEODES117 metaG | ecosystem: Environmental > Aquatic > Freshwater > Lake | place: USA: Lake Mendota...
CAACGAGTCGCGCGTGTGGCTCGCGTTCGCCGCCCAATCGGTGATCGCCGCGCTCGCCGCCTTCGTCAAGCCGGCGGTCGAGGCTGCGGTACCGAACGTCGTCAACTCCCCCGACGAGTTGCGTATCGCCAACGCGATGTTCGGTTCGAGTTGGGGTGTCATGCTCGCCGTCGGTGCCGGCATCGGTGGAGTCTTTTCCGACACGTTCGGCAGACGCGCATCGTTCGTCGCCGACGCGATCACCTTCATCGTCGCCGCAGCACTCGTCGCCTCGATCCGGCGCCCGATGCAGGCCGTGCGAACGGGAACTTCCCGCCCACCCGTGCGACCGCTCGCCGACATGCGCGAGGCGATGGCGCTCGCCCGCAACGACTCGACGATCCTCGCGCTCATGGCCTCGAAAGTGACGTTTGCCGTCGGCGCCGGAGTCGTCAGCCAACTCGCGGTGTTCGCCGCCGATGCCTTTCAATCGGGTGATCGTGGTCGCGGACTCATGCTCGCGGCACGCGGCGTCGGCTCCGGACTCGGTCCGATCATCGGTGCCCGCTTTGCGCGCGGCAACGTGCACCGCATTCTCCTCGTCTGCGGACTCGCCGGTCTCGGATTCTCGTTCGGTTACGGCATCGCCTATGCGGCCCCGTCACTTCTCGTCGCCTGCGCCGCGGTCGCCGTCGCCCACCTGGGAGGCGGTGCGCAATGGACGCTGTCGACCTACGGCCTGCAAGTGCGAACCCCCGACGAGTTGCGCGGTCGCGTGCTCGCCGGCGACTTCGCGCTCATCACGCTCGCCCTCGCCACGTCGAGCGTCGTCGCCGGCCTCGTGTCCGAGCGCGTCGGTGCGCGCTCGACGATCGGAATCTTCGCCCTTGCAGCGGCCGTCGCCTCGTCGATTTACGTGCTCAGTACGCGGCGTCTGCGCGCTCAGTTGACCTGACGCGTACGACCTTCCCAGTACGGCGCGCGGAGATCCTTCTTCAGGATCTTGCCGCTCGGGTTGCGCGGCAACGCATCGGCCCACGTGACGCTTTTCGGCGTCTTGAATCCGGCGAGGTGCTCGCGCGAGAAGTCGATGATCTCCTGCTCGGTCACGGCGACGTCGGGCTTGCGCACGACGATGGCCATCGGAACCTCGCCCCACTTCTCGTCGGGAATGCCGATGACGGCGACGTCGGCGATCGCCGGGTGCTTCATCAACGCGTTCTCCACTTCGGCCGGGTACACGTTCTCTCCGCCGGACACGATCATGTCCTTCACGCGGTCGAAGATGTACACGTAGCCGTCCGCATCGCGGTAGCCGGCGTCACCGGTGCGGAACCAGCCGTTGACGATCGACTTCGCCGTCTCTTCGGGCATGTTCCAGTAACCCTTCATCACCTGCTGCGAGCGCACCTGGATCTCGCCGACTTCGCCGACACCGACGGCACGACCCGTGTCGTTGTCGATGATCCGCAACTCGACGCCCTTCGCCGGCTTGCCGCACGACCGAAGAAGGTGCTTCTTCGGTCCCGTGAGATCGTGGTCTTCGTGCATGAGCATCGTGACGACACCGGTCGTCTCGGTGAGGCCGTACACCTGGCAGAACTCGCACTTGAAGGTGCGCAGCGACGCCTCGAGCACCTGCTCGGAGATCGGTGACGCGCCGTAGGCGATGAGCCGCAAGCTCGAGAAGTCGGCCTTGTCGACGCCCGGAACGAGGAGCATGAACTGCAGCAGCACGGGAACGAAGAATGCGTGTGTCACCCGTTGCGCACCGATGAGTGCGACGATGCCGGCGGGGTCGATTTCGCGCTGGATGATCGACTTGCAGCCGACGTACTGTCCGGCAGTCGCCCAACCGGCACCGCCGATGTGGAACAGCGGCATCGCGATGAGGTTGTTCGCATTGCTGTCGAACTTCCACAGATCGATCGCCGTCGGCAGCAGTCCGAGGAAGTTCTGGTTCGTGATCATGACGCCCTTCGGACGCCCGGTCGTTCCGCTCGAGTAGAGCTGGAACGCCACGTCGTTCGGAGCCGACTGCACGCCGGGATCGACCGCCTTGTGGCCGCCGATGAACGACTCGTACGACTCGTACTTCGGGTTCGTCGGGTGTCCGCCGATCACGACGATCTTCTTCGTGTGCGGGAGGTCGGCGGCGATCGCATCGAGGACCGGAACGAAATCCTGACCGACGATGAGCACCTTCGCCCGCGCGTCGTTGACGATGTACGCGACTTCGGGTGGCGCGAGACGCCAGTTGATGTCGCAACTCACCGCATTGAGCAGACCCGACCCGTAGAACACCTCGAAGTGCTCGATCGAGTTCTTGTCGAGGAAGGCAACGCGATCCTCGGCCCCGATACCCGACGCACGCAACGCCTGCGCCATCTGGCAGGCCCGCGCATACAACTCGCGCCACGTGAGAACCCTCTCGCCCTGCACGAGGGCGACCTTGCCCGACAACTCGACGGCGTGGTTGCGCACGATGCCGGCGATGCTCGTGATTTTCGTCGAGGGGACGGCGGCACCCGCTCTTGCTGCCGAGCGCGACACCGGCGCTTTCTGTGCCGGCGCCTTCCGTGCTGACGTCGTCTTCTTCGCCGCTTTCTTCGGTGCGACTTTCGTGGTGCGCTTCTTTGCTGTCTTCTTTGCTGTCTTCTTCGCAGACTTCTTGACCGTCTTCTTCGCTGTCTTCTTTGTTGACGCCTTCTTCTTCACCGTCTTCTTTGTTGACGTCTTCTTTGTTGACGTCTTCTTCCGTGCCGGCTTTGTCACCCGCTGCTGCGTCTTCTTCTTCCGTGACTTCTTCTTATGTGCTTTCTTCTTCTGTGCCTTCTTCGTCGGTCGTGTGCTGCGTGCCATAAGCGCCACCGTAGTTGTCGCCGTCGGATGCAGCAATCTCGTCGTCGATCGCAATGCACGAATAATTAACCGCTCGATCACCTAACGTGACGGTGTGATGTCTTGGGTGTCGCATCGCGTACCGGTCGACGGTGGTTCGCCCGATCCGTACCTCGCGACCTACACACACGACAGTGACTCCGGTGCGCTTGTCGTGTTCGCACATGCGACCGGATTGCATGCGCACGTCTTTGCGCCGGTAGCGCAATTTCTCGCCGATCACTGCATCGTCGCGTACGACGCACGCGGCCACGGCAGTTCTTCCCCCGGACCCGACTCACCGCGGTGGGACATGTACGGGGAGGACGCACGCGTCATCGCCCGATGGGCCCGATCGAGGGCAATCCCGCCGTCACGACCGGTCGTCGGTGTCGGGCACTCGATGGGGGCGACCGCCCTCATCATGGCGGCGCTCTCCGAACCGCGACTGTTCGATCTTCTCATCGTCGTCGAGCCGATCGTCTTTCCACCCCGCGCGGACACCGTCGACTCCCCGCTCGCCACCGGTGCCCGGCGCCGGCGCGATCGCTTTCCCTCGTTCGAGGCGGCACTCGACAACTTCTCCGCAAAGCCACCGCTCAACTCCCTCGATCCGCGCGTACTCGCCGAGTACGTGCGGCACGGATTCGCACACGCCGACGGAGAGATCGTGCTGCGGTGTCGCCCCGAGTACGAGGCCCGCACCTATGAGATGGGAGTTGCCCACGACACGTGGACCCGTCTCGATCGCCTCGCCACACCGACGCTCGTCGTTGCCGGCGCACGTCATCCGCTGCAACCGAGTGCGGTGTCCGCCGACATCGCGGCGCGCATCGACGGTGCCCGCTTCGAACGATGGGAAGACTCGGGACACTTCGCCCCGCTCGAACGCCCGGAACGGTTCGCCGACCTCGTGCGCCGGGAGATCGAACACCTCGCGCCTACGATCTCCTGACGGTGCATCCCGTTCCCTCACGCCTCTCGCCCTCGCGCATCAACACGTTCATCAAGTGTCCGATGCAGTATCGGTTCCAGTACGTCGACGAGGTGCCCCAGATGCCGCAGGTGCACATGTTGCGCGGCAACTTCGTGCATCTCGTGCTCGAGTACCTGCTCACCCACGAGCCCGACGAGCGCACGCCCGATGCGGCAAAGGCGTCCTTCGCACGCGCGCAGGCCGAGTTCGTCGAACGCGACGACTTCGCCGCACTGGCACTCACCGACGAAGAGCTCGCCGCCTTCTGGGAGGACTCCCGCGACCACGTCCGCGCCTACTACCGCATCGAGAATCCCCGCACGGCGCGCATCGAGGGACTCGAGCGCCACGTCGAAGCCGACCTGGGCGGTGTGTCCGTGCACGGCATCGTCGACCGCATCGAACGCGACGACACGGGCCGCCTCATCGTCACCGACTACAAGACGGGCAAACCGAAACCCGAGCGATTCAGCGCCGACTATGCGCGTCAGTTGCAGTTGTACGCGTTGATGTGCGAGCAATCGCTGGGGGTTGCGCCCGACGAGGTTCGACTGTTCTTCCTCGGAGGATCCCTGCAGCAGACTCCGCCGGCACAACGGGTGTTGCGCTGGTCGTCGACGGTCGAGTCACGACTCCGGGTGCGCGACGAAGCCGTCGACACGCACGGACGCATCGCCGCAAGCTGCACGTCGGGTGAGTTCGCAACGCAGACGTCGCCGCTGTGCGACTGGTGCTACTACAAACCCTGGTGCCCCGCATGGGGAGGCGACCCTGCACGCGCGGTACACGAGGCTCCCGTCGTGTTGCGACGTCGCGAGGCGGTGACTCGTGGGTAAGTTCATGCGCCGCGTCGAGGCAATCGACAACGCGTGCGACGAACTCATCGAACCGCTGCGCAACTTCCGACCCGCGGTGTACGTGTTCAACACCGCGAGTGCGGTCGGTGACTTCGGCTCGATCTGGCACGTGCTCGGCGTCGTCGGTGCCGTCAGCGGAGTGCTCGACTGGTCGCAAGCTCTCACCTTGGCACTGCTCATGGGGGTCGAGAGCCTCACCCTCAATCAGGGCGTGAAGCGCATCTTCCGCCGCTCGCGACCGACCGTCGCCGGGGACGACAGGTTCACCGTGCGTCGTCCGCTGACGTCGAGTTTCCCCAGCGGTCACTCCTCATCGGCGTTCTTTGCCGCCGTCATTCTCTCCGGCTGGCTCACGGCGCCGTACATCGTCGCCACCTTCGTCCTTGCCGTCATCATCGCCACGAGCCGCGTCGCAGTGCGCATTCACCACGTGAGCGACGTCGTCGCCGGCGCCGCAGTCGGGTCGATCCTCGGAGCGATCGCGGTGAACTTCACCCGCACCGTCGGAGGCTGAGCAACGGCGTCACCGCTGCACGCGATGCGGCTGCGGCACGTGCCGCGACGTGAACGACGCGCTTACTGCGCGGAGGAGGCGGTCGACTCGGTGAGCAACTGACGAACGTCGAGCAGGACGTCGGCGATTTCGGAGGACGACACCAACTGACGATGCCCCATCTCACCGAGCGCCTTGTCGATGACGACGATCGCCTCGGCGATCACGGCGAGATCGGTGCGTGAGGTGGTCGTGGTGTCGGTCGTCATGTAGGTTTTCGGTCCTTCCTGGCCCTCGCTAGGCAGGATAGTTGCGCGGTGTGCGGCAACCCTGCACCGATCCGGGTGAAGATTTTCACGATCCGGCGCGCAGATCGGCCGTTGCCGCCGCGATGTCGCGCCATTGCGCCATCGGCAGCTCGGCGGCCGATTCGGTGAGCACCTGGACGCTCACGTGCGACGCCCCGGCATCGAGATGCTCGCGCACGCGCGCGACGACGGCGTCGACGGTTCCCCACGCGACGATCGCATCGACCATGGCATCGCTCGGTGAACCGGCGGCATCGGCGATGTCGGCATCGCTCCATCCCAAGCGTCGCAGGTTGTTCGCGTAATTGGGCAGACGGATGTACGTCGCCATGTGCGCGCGGGCAATGGCACGTGCACGCACGGGATCGGTCTCGAGAACGACCGCCTGTTCCGGGGCGAGGAACGGATCGGGTCCGAGCACGTCGCGGGCGATCTTCGTGTGCGCGGGGGTGACGAAGTACGGATGTGCGCCGAACGCACGGGACGCAGCGAGCTGGAGCATTTTCGGTCCGAGCGCGGCGAGCACCCGACGCGGCTCGACCTGCGGTGCAGCGGCCATGAACAACGGCTTGTCCAACTGATCGAGATAGGCGACCATTGCCGAGTACGGCTTGTCGTAGCTCCCCTTGTGCAGCTTCGTCGCCATGTGCTCGTGACTGGCACCGATGCCGAGGAGGAAGCGTTCGCCGAATGCCTCGGTGAGCGTGCGCCACGATGCCGACATCGTGATCGCGCTGCGCGCGTACATCGATGCGATTCCCGTCGCGACGCGGATCGTGCGCGTCGCCGACAACAACAGCGCCGACGATACGAACGGCTCGCGACCGACCGCCTCGGGCAGCCAGATGCAGCCGTATCCCAGGTCCTCGAGTTCGCGGGCCGCCTCTTGGGCCCGTGCCATCGGCTGCATGTCGAGTGCGAACGTCCATACGCCGATGCGACCGAAGCCGTGATGCTGCGCAACCATCGCCGATCACCGTACTGCGCACACACACCGGGACGTGAACGCGTGGCACACCGGCGAACGCGGCGGCACCGCAGTTCGAGTCAGTGCTGCGTTACGCATGAGCACGGCTCTCGGCGTGATCGGCACCGTCGCCACGATCGCAGCGGGCTGCGCGGCACCTGCACACCGCGGTGACGCCCGCACAACTCCCGGGGACGCGACGAGCACCGTCCCCGTCATCGACGTCATCGACGGCGACACGATCATCATCGACATCTCGGGGACTCGCGAGACGGTCCGCCTGCTCGGCATCGACGCCCCGGAGACGAAGCATCCGCGGCGACCCGTCGAGTGCCACGGTCCGCAGTCGTACGAACTGCTGCGCTCACTGCTCCCGACCGGCACCGGGGTGCACGTGCGTCGCGACGTCGTCGCCCGGGATCACTTCGGACGCCTCCTGCTCTACGTGTGGCGGATCGACGGCACGTTCGTCAACCGCGAACTCGTGCTGCGCGGCGCCGCCCGACCGCTGACGATCGCTCCGAACGGTGCGCATCACGACGAATTCGTCGCTGCCGCGTTCGATGCGCACCTCCACCGACGGGGCTGGTGGGCACTGTGCGTCGACGGACATCGCTAGCGTCACCACCGTGACGTCGCTCGCAGAACGGCTCGGCCACGCGCCCGATGCACGACTCGTCATCATCAGTTGCGACGATCTCGGCGCATTCCACGCCGGCAACGTAGGAGTGCTCGAAGCGATGCACGACGGCATCGCAACGTGCGCGTCACTCATGGTTCCCGCTCCGTGGGCGCGACACGCCGTGCACCATCTCCGACCGACCGACGACGTCGGCGTGCACCTCACGCTGAACTCCGAACACCCCGATTACCGCTGGGGTCCGCTCACCTACGCGCCGTCCCTGCAGTCGGGTGCCGGTGGCTTCCCCGCATCACTCGATGATCTGTGGGAGCACGCCGACCCGCAGGAGGTGCTGCGCGAATGCCGTGCACAGATCGATCGGGCGATCGAGTGGGGCGTCGACGTCACGCATCTCGCACCGCACCTCACGGCGATCACGCTGCGCCCCGAGTTCTTCGACGTGTATCTCGAACTCGCGGTGACGTACCGTCTGCCGATCCGACTGCCGTCGTCGATCAGCGAGCGCGAGGTCGGCTTCGAGTTCCGTCAACTCGCCCGCGAAGAGGGCGTGGTCTTTCCCGACCACTTCGACCACGACTGGTCGACCGGCAGCCGCGAGCGAGTACTGCGGTCGATCGATCGCCTCGAACCCGGCATCACCGAGATCCACCTGCAGCCGTGCATCGACACCCCCGAAATCCGCGCCATCGGCGCGCAGAGCGAGGGATGGATCGACGACTACCGGCTCGCGACGCGCGACGGCGACGTGCGGGAGCGACTCGAGCGCAGCGGCGCCGTGCTCATCGGCTACCGGCAGCTGCGTGACCTTGCGCGATCCGGCGCAACGTCGTAGTCACGTCACCGCTGCGCAGCGCACGGAACAACGCACCCGTGCTGCCCTGCGTCTTCAGTCGCCCGAGCATGAACGCCGTCGTCGGATCGAGGTTCACGGCATCGTCGAGCGACACCGTGACCGTCACGGTCGCGTCGGGCGGCCCCTCGGTGAGCTCTTCCTTCTTCGACACGGCCACGACGTAGCGAACGGTTTCGTGCGGTGCCGCGGCCATCACGCACCCCGCATCGACGTTTGCGTCGCGGGTGAACGCAACCCGGCGAAGAGATCGTCCTCGAGTTCGCCGTGCGCACGCTGCGGCAGCTCGACGAGGCAGCGCGCGAGCACCCAGTCCTCCCACGGATACGCCTCGGCGAGTTCCGCATCGCTCAATCCGAACCAGAAAGGTGCGGACACGTCGACTTGCGTGGCGTGCGCGCGCAACGAACCCGATCGGGCCCACAACCAATCGGCGATGTGCAACTTCGTCGTCACGCGGTGGTCGAGATCGGGCCGCTCGAACCAGCCTTCGTCGTACGGCGACGAACCCCGCAGACGCATGAGCGCCTCGTGCACCGCGAGGAGCCGTGCACGCGACCACACCGAGTAGTAGAGCTTCGACGGCTGCCACGGGGCACCGGCGTCGGGATACCACGCGGCGTCTCCGGCGCGATCGAAGGCGACGACGCTGACGTCGTGCACCTTCAGGTGATCGGGATGCGGATACCCGCGCTGATCGTCGCCGTACGTGATGATCACCTGCGGTCGCTCGCGGCGAATGATCGCAACGAGACGACCCGCCGCCTCGTCGAGATCGGCGCGATGGAAGCAGTCGGGATGGTCGTTGGTCGGTGAACCGGCCATCCCCGAGTCGCGGTAGCCGAGCATTTCGACGGCGCTGAAGCCGATGATCCGCGCCGACTCGGCGAGCTCGCGCGGACGCATCTCGGCGAGCAATCGCTTCGTCGCATCGGCGTCGAGACCGTGGAACGGCGCACCGGGCTCGAGGAGCGCCGGATTGTTCACGTCGCCTTCCTCACCTCCCGTGCAGCACACGAGGACGGTGCGCACTCCCTCCCCTGCGTACTTCGCCAGCGTCGGTGCACCCTTCGACGCTTCGTCATCGGGATGCGCATGCACGGTGAGCAGGCACAACGGGGTGTCCATCGGCTGGTGAGGCTACTTGTCGTACCCTCGACGCTGATGCGCAGCACCGTGCCCCGTACCGATCCGAAGTATTCGGCGACACGACCCGACATGAGTCTCGGCATTCGTCGGTCATTCGCGAGTGCCGTACTCGTCACGCTCGTGCTCACCGGCTGTTCGCGCGACGGTCGCGAGTTGCGACCGGCATCCCCCGACCAGAACGCGTCGATCGCGGTGACGACGACTGCACCCATCGACCCCCCGACCGAGACTCTCGAGTTCGCCGTCGCCGGACCGTGGCGCGAGAGCGAGGACATCGCCGTCGCACACACCTGTGCCGGCGAGGGAACGCCGCCTCCTCTCGAGATCCTCGGCATCCCCTCCGACGCCGCGGCTCTTGCCGTCCACCTCGTCGAGTTGACGTCTCCCGAGCGCCCGCTGTGGCTGATCGCGAATCTCGCGCCGGACTCGCGCGTGCTCGCCGACGGTGTCGTACCCGCCGATGCGGTTGCGGTCGCCGTCACCATCGCCGACGGCACTGCAATCACCGATGCCGGCGGCGTACGGACGTACGCCGCGCCGTGTCCACCGCCCGGCGAACGTCGCGAGTACCTCCTCAGCGTGTACGCGCTCGATACCGCGATACCCGCCGAGGTGGCAGCGAGCAGCGACGCCGACGTGATCCTCGGCGCCATCGAGGAGCGTGCGTACGAGATCGCCGAAAGCGTGTTCACCTTCACCGGGCAGTGACGCCGTGACGACCCGCTGTCGCGTGGTCGCTTGCCACCGACGGTGGTCACCCGCGCGGCCACCGCGTGCCTGTCACACTTGAGTACATCGACCGTTTCGCCGACTCCCTACCCATCGCCTGCTTCGAAACCGACCGCGACGGTCGGTTGACGGCAGCGAACGCCGCGTTCCGCAGGCTCGCTCTCGGTGGTGCACCGTTCACCGTCGGCGTTGCCCCGTGGGTGCAGGCACGACCCGCGGAACGTGCACGGGCCGAAGCGCTGTGGGTCGATGCCCAGCGCCGCGAAGCGACGTGTCACGTCGAGGTGCGCATCGTGCCGCTCGGCGGTGACCCGACGCAGGACGAAACGTGGATCGCCTTCGACGCCCAACCCGTGGCCGATGCCGACGGTGTCATGCGCCGTTACGTCGGCACCGCACACGACGTCACCGACGCGGTGCGTCAGCGCACGGTGTCGGATCAGCTCATCGGCCTGCTCGACACGACCGCCGACGCCGTCGTCGTCTTCGACGCGCAGTTCCGTCTCACCTACGCCAACGAGGCGGCGCGGGACGTGCTCGGCATCGTCGACGAGTCGTCGGCCGGACACACGGCGGCGGCCGACTTCATCGATGCGGTGCGCCACCAGGTACCCCGAGAGGTGCTCGACGATCCGCGCCAACGTCGCTGGGAGGGCGAGATCGGATACCGCACGCCCGACGGATTCCTGCGCACGCTCGCGGTCACGTTGCAGGTCGTTCGCGATGCGACGGGAACGGTGCAGCACCATGCAGTCGTCGCCCGTGACGTCACGGAGAGCAAGCAACTGCAACAGGAACTGCAGCGTCAGGCGACGCACGATGCGCTCACGGGCCTGCCGAATCGGGTGCTCGTCCTGCGCCGTCTCGCCGAGGCTCTCGAGCGGGACCGCACGTCGAAGCGCGGCGTCACCGTGCTGTTCATCGACGTCGATCGATTGAAAGAGGTGAACGACACGATCGGCCACCACGTCGGCGACCAGCTCATCGTGCACATCGCCCGCCGCCTCGTCACGGCGACGCGACCGTCGGACGTCGTCGCACGCATCAGTGGTGACGAGTTCGTCGTCGTCGCCGAGGGACTCGGCGATGCCGAGGTGGCGATGGAAGTCGCCGAACGCGTGCGACTCGGGATCACCGGCGAGGTCGTTCTGCAGGGTGTCGACGTCATCACGGGAGCGAGCGTCGGCGTCGCTTTGTCGACACCGGCACTCGTCGCCGAATCGTCACCGAGCGATGCCGCCGCGGCGCTGCTCTCCAACGCCGACACCGCCATGTACCGCGCCAAGCAGCGCGGCAAGGGACGCTGCGAGTTGTACACCGAAGAGATGCGCACGAACGCGCGGGAGCGCGTGCAGCTCGCCGCACAACTCGAGCGGGCCCTCGCCGCCGAGGAGTTGTTCGTCGTCTACCAACCGCTGTACTCGGCGCACTCCGAGCGCGTCGTCGGCATCGAGTCGTACGTCCGGTGGCGCCATCCGAGCCGCGGCGTGCTCACCCCGGCGAGCTTCCTCTCCGTCGCCGTCGAATCCGGTTCGATCGGCCCCATCGGCGACTGGGTGCTGCGCACGTCGCTCGACGCACTTGCATCGCTCGATGCGCTCGGTGCCGTCGAGCGCGGATGCGCGTTGCACGTCAACGTCGCTGCCCGTCAACTCGGTGACGCCGGTTTCGTCGAGCGCACGATGGCCGCCCTGCAGACAGCCGGCATCGAATCGCACCGTCTCGTCCTCGAGATCGACGAGACGACTTTGCTCGACGAGGTGCCCGGAGTCGTGCGTACGCTCAACGCACTGCGGCGCCACGACGTGCGTCTCGCGATCGACGACTTCGGCACCGGCTACTCGTCACTCGCCCACCTGCGCGAATCGCCGGCGCAGCAACTGAAACTCGACGGCACGTTCGTGCGCAACATCGGACGTGACGGCGACGACGATCCGCTCGTGCGGTCGCTCGTCCAGCTCGCGCACTCGATCGGATTGACCGTCGTCGCCGAGTGGGTGTCGTCAGCCGACCAGTTGCGCCGACTGCGCGCCCTCGGTTGCGACGTCGTGCAGGGCAACTTTCTTTGCAGTGCAGTCGAGTTCGACGAGCTGCGCGCCACTCTCACCCGCACCCAGAGCGATACTCAGGCACGCTGACGGCACGTTCGTGCCGACGCATCGGCGCGCAGGCCACGCATCGTGCGAACGGGCGACGGACCGGGTTCGCGACGCGATTACTCGGAGGGCACCGGTGCGGGACCGGTGCCGGCGAAGAACCCGAGCACCTCACCCGACGACGCATCGAGCCGCAACACCGACGCATCACCCACGGTGTCGCCGTACGTGCCGAGTGCGAAGCGGCGCAGTTTCCCCGTCGCCGCGGGACGCATGAGCGATGCGAACTCGACGACATCGAGCGTCGGATCGACGAGCAACGCGTCGGTGGCACCGGAGAGCACCGTGCCCGCGCGGAACGGATTCGACAGCGTGCGTTCGATCGCCGTCTTCATGAGGAGTGCGACGAAGTGCCTCTGGCGCTTGCCGCGACCGATGTCGGAGCTGCCGTCCATGCGCCACGAGCCGTCGATCTTTTCCTCGAAGTAACGGCTGCGCGCCCACGCCAACGCGCCGACACCGTCGAGGTTCTTGCAGCCGACGGGAATGAACAGACCCGTGTTGCGGTCGCGCGTCGGGTACTCGACGCACACCGTCACACCGCCGACGGCATCGACGAGCGACTTGAAACCCTGGAAGTTGATCTCGAGGTAGTGGTGCACCGGGATGCCGAGCGCGCGCTGCACCGTGCGCACGACGACCGCCGAGCCGTCGCGGTACGCCGTGTTGATCCTGTCGGAGCCGCCCGAGTCGCCAATCTCGACCCACAAGTCGCGCGGAATCGACAGCAGCGAAATGATCCCCGACGAACGCTCGACGTTCATGACGATGAGAGTGTCGCTGCGGCGACCCTGGACGTCGCCGGTGCCACCGACGTTGCCGAAGTCGGGATCGTTCGGGTCGGCACCCTCGCGTGAATCCGATCCGACGAGGAGGATGTTCACGAAGCGATCGTCCGCCGGCGACAGGACCGCGGCGAGCGAGTCGTCACGACGTACCGCGTCGAGCCGGGCGGCGAGCGACCGGCGCACGCCGAGCGCGCCCGTGGCGCAGACGACGAGTGCGAGTCCCGCAGCGACGAGCCGCCGAACGTTGCGACGCTGCCGACGGCGCGCCACGACCTCGGCGAACGACGTCACTTCGGTCGCCACTTCGCTCATCGCCGATCGACGGTACAACTCACCGCGGCACGGTAGGGAGATACCCGCCGACCGCCGCGAGCGCGCGCCACCTCACGTGACGCGGCGCAGATGCACGACGTCACCCACGTCGATCACCCGCATCGACGTTCCGTCGTCGACGATCAGATGCCCGTCTTCGTCGACGTCACGCGCCGTGCCGACGCACTCGCTCGCATCGGCGAAAGTGACGCGCACGAGTTCGCCGATCGTGTCGAGGGTGCGACGATGCTCGGCGGCGAGTTCGTGCGGAGACAACCGGGCAACGACGTCGACGTGACGGCAGATCTCCGCGACGAGTCGCGCACGGTCGATCGCCGTGCCGGCGAGAGCGTTGAGCGCCGCACCTTCGGGTGGCGCCCAGCCGACGTTCATCCCCATTCCGACGACGACGCATCCGTCGGCGGGTGACGCCTGCGCGAGCACGCCCGCGACCTTCGCGGCGCCGACGACGAGATCGTTCGGCCACTTCAGTCGCACGTCGACGCCGGAGATCGCACGAGCCGCGCGTGCGGCGGCGATCGCAACGACCCGCGTCATGCGCGCCGGGTCGCCGGTGCGCTCCCGGCGAAAGAGCATCGACATGAGCACGTTCGCACCGCGCGGCGACTCCCAGCGACGATCGAGCCGACCACGACCCGCGGTCTGGTGGTCGGCAACGAGGACCAGTCGATCGGGGGCACCGCTGCGAGCGCGCGCCATGAGGTCGTCGTTGGTGCTGCCCGTTTCGGCGACGTGCTCGATCGTCCAGGCGTCGAGCCCCGACTCGGACCCCGAAATCCACCGCGAACTATGATTCCCCTGCGACACAACTTCACCCTAAGCACAGCGTCCGGGCTGCTCCGAGCATCCCGCGCCGACGAGAGAACAGGACCACATGATCCGCAAGATCCTCATCGCCAACCGTGGCGAGATCGCCGTCCGTGTCATTCGCACCGCCCGAGAAATGGGCATTGCCACCGTCGCCGTGTACTCGGAATTGGATCGCAATTCGCTCCACGTTCGCCTCGCCGACGAAGCGTACGCACTCGGCGGTCAAACCGCGGCGGAAAGTTACCTGAATACCGACGCCATCGTCGACGCGATTCGCAAGAGCGGTGCCGATGCCGTGCACCCCGGCTACGGCTTCTTCAGCGAGAACGCCGACTTCGCGCGCACCATCACCGACATGGGTGTCGCGTTCATCGGACCGCCGCCGGCAGCCATCGTCGAGATGGGTGACAAGGTGTCGTCGCGCAAGGCCGCGTTGCGCGGTGGCGCTCCGATCGTGCCGGGCACGACCGAGTTCGTCACCAGTGCCGACGAGATCGTCGCGTTCGGCAAGGAGTTCGGCTGGCCCGTCGCGATCAAGGCGGCGTTCGGCGGCGGTGGTCGCGGCATGAAGGTCGTGAAGGATGCCGCGTCGGTCGTCGAGGCGATGGAGTCGGCGCAGCGCGAGTCGAAGGCGTTCTTCGGACGCGACGAGATCTACGTCGAGAAGTACCTCACGTGGCCGCGCCACATCGAGGTGCAGCTCGTCGGTGACACGCACGGCAGCGTCGTGTGGGTGTCGCTGCGCGACTGCTCGGCACAGCGCCGCCACCAGAAGCTCATCGAGGAAGCCCCCGCACCGGCGCTGCCCGACGGCGTCGAGGAAGCGATGGGCGAAGCGGCCGTGAAGGCCGCGAAGGCGGTCGGCTACTACAACGCCGGCACCGTCGAGTTCATCTACCAGGACGGCGAGTTCTTCTTCCTCGAAATGAACACGCGCCTCCAGGTCGAGCACCCCGTCACCGAGGTGATCACGGGCATCGATCTCGTCGAATGGCAGATCCGCGTCGCGTCGGGCGAGAAGTTGCCGATGACGCAGAAGCAGGTGAACGCCGCACGACGCGGTCACGGCATCGAAGTGCGCATCAACGCCGAGAACCCCGCCGACGGAAAGTTCCTCCCCTCACCCGGCACCATCACGCGACTCGTCGTGCCCGACGGCTTCGGCGTGCGCTTCGACGGCGGTTACGAGGCCGGCGACACGGTGAGCCAGTTCTACGACAACCTCGTCGGAAAGCTCATCGTGTGGGGCAAGGACCGTCCCACGGCGATTGCGCGCACCATTCGTGCCCTCGAGGAAATGACGGTCGAGGGTGTGCACACGACGATCCCCGCCGATCTCGCCATCCTCAAGCACCCCGACTTCGCCGCCGCGACGCACAGCACGAAGTGGGTCGAGGAACGTCTCGACTTGTCGGGTGTCGCAGCAGCTGCGCCCGCACCCGCTGCCGACGGAGCCGAACTCGTCGAGCGCAACAGCACCGTCGAGGTGAACGGCAAGCGTTTCCAGGTGCGCATGTGGGTTCCGCCGCAGGCCGCCGGATCCGCCGCACCGGCAAAGGCCCGCAAGCCGGGTCGCGCCGCCGGCGCATCGGCAGGGGGATCCGCCGCGAGCGGTGACGTTGCCGCGCCGATGCAGGGCACGATCGTCAAGGTGCTCGTCAGCGAGGGTCAGTCGGTGAATGCCGGCGATGCCGTCGTCGTTCTCGAGGCCATGAAGATGGAGAACCAAATCCAGGCCGACAAGGCGGGAACGGTGAAGCGGATCAACGTGAAAGCCGGCGACAAGGTCGGCTCGGGCGACGTTCTCGTCGTCATCGAGTGACGCGACTCCGCGTGACACGTCTGGCCATGACTCATTCGGCCACGACTCATTCGGCCACGACACATCTCGCGCACCGCACCGACGCTCACTGCACGTCGCACCAATGACCGACACGCCGCCCACCGAGCCCACCGAACATTCCGGAGCAGGGCTCGTCGCCGAGCGGGCACGTCGTCTCGCCGACATCGCCGCGATGCGCGAGTCAGGGGCGGAGCCGTATCCGTACCGGTTCGATCGCTCGCACACGCTCGCCGACATCCGCCGCACGCACGGCACACTCGACGCCGGCAGCGAGACGAACGACGTCGTCGCCGTCGCCGGTCGCATCATGTTGAAGCGCGACCAGGGCAAGTTGCAGTTCCTCACGCTGCGCGACCGCAGTGACGAGATCCAACTCTTCGTCAGCAAGTCGGTCGTCGGCGACGAACTCTTCGAGTCGATCGCCGGGCTTGATCTCGGTGACTGGGTCGGCGTCAGTGGCACCGTGATGACCACCCGCAAAGGTGAGTTGTCGGTGAAGGTGACGTCTCTCTCGCTGCTCGCCAAGGCTCTGCGGCCGATGCCCGACAAGTGGCACGGTCTCACCGACGTCGACACCCGTTACCGCCAGCGCTACGCCGACCTCATCGTCAATGCAGAGGCGCGACGCACGTTCGAAGTGCGCCACGCGATCATCTCGAGCATCCGCCGCACGCTCACGTCGCACGGCTTCATCGAGGTGGAGACACCCGTGCTCCACGTCGAAGCGGGCGGCGCGCACGCCCGTCCCTTCGTCACCCACCACAACGCACTCGACATGCAGTTGTACCTGCGCATCGCCCTCGAGTTGCACCTCAAGCGACTCATCGTCGGCGGACTCGAGCGCGTCTTCGAGATCGGCCGGGTGTTCCGCAACGAGGGAATCTCGACGCGCCACAACCCCGAGTTCACGATGCTCGAGCTGTACCAGGCCTTCGGCGACTACACCGAGGTGATGGCGCTCACGCAGGAACTCATCTGCAACGCCGCGCGCGATGCACTCGGAACGACGATCGTGCGCATCGGCGACGTCGACTTCGACCTGGCGGGGCCGTGGCGCACGGCGCGCATGATCGACCTCGCGGCAGAGGGAGTCGGCGAGACGCTGCACCCGTCGCAACCCGTCGACCACGTGCGCGACGTCGCACGGCGCAACGGTGTGTCGTTCGAACCGCACTGGGGTTCTGGGCGGATCATCGAGGAGATCTTCGCGGAAAAGGCCGAATCGACGCTGCTCGCCCCGACCTTCGTCACCGGACATCCCGTCGAGATCTCGCCGCTCGCACGCGTCGACCGCAACGACCCGCACCTCACCGAACGCTTCGAATTGTTCGTCGGTGCACGCGAGCTGGCGAACGGATTCAGCGAGTTGAACGATCCCGTCGAGCAGCGGCGTCGTTTCGAGGACGAGCAGCGTCAGAAGGAAGCCGGCGACCTCGGGGCGGGAACCGTCGACGAGGACTATCTCCGCGCACTCGAGTACGGCCTCCCGCCGACGGGTGGCCTGGGAATCGGTATCGACCGACTGACGATGCTGCTTGCCGGTGCGGCGAGCATCCGCGACGTCATCCTGTTCCCCACGCTGCGACCCGAAGTGATTGAATGACCGCGGGCATGACGACACAGCGCACGTCCGACCACGCCTGGGGAGTCGGTACCGCGACGATCGCCGCCGACGGAACCATCCTCGACGCCGCCTTCCGCGCCGTCGGTTGGGGCGCGGCACTGCCCGACTCTGCGCCGTCGACCGGTGAGGGCCACACCGACCCGCGTCGCGGCGTGGCGATCGTTCCCGTGTCGACCGTCGTCGACGTGACGAAGGATCCGGTCGATGCCGTCGATTCGTACCTGCGGCTCCATCTCCTCTCGCTGCGACTCGCGGCACCGCGCACGCTCAACCTCAACGGCATCTTCTCCACGCTTGCCAACGTCGTGTGGACGAGCATCGGCCCCGTGCACGGATCGGTCATCGACGACGTGCGCGATGCGATGCGACGCAACGGTGAACACCTCGTCGTCAACGGCGTCGACAAGTTCCCGCGAATGACCGACTACGTCGTGCCCGCGGGGGTGCGCATCGCCGATGCGAGCCGCGTGCGCCTCGGCGCGCACCTCGCCCCGGGCACCACCGTCATGCACGAGGGCTTCTGCAACTTCAACGCCGGCACGCTCGGCGCATCGATGGTCGAGGGACGCATCTCGGCGGGTGTCATCGTCGGCAACGGCACCGACATCGGCGGCGGCGCCTCGATCATGGGCACGCTCTCGGGCGGCGGCAAGGAGACGATCACCGTCGGCGAGCGCTGCCTGCTCGGCGCCAACAGCGGCCTCGGCATCAGCCTCGGCGACGACTCGATCGTCGAAGCGGGTCTGTACGTCACCGCGGGAACCGTCGTCACGCTTCCCGACGGTCAGTTCGTGAAGGCACGCGACCTCTCGGGAATTTCCAACGCCCTGTTCCGCCGCAACAGCCGCACCGGTGCCGTCGAGCTCGCATCACGGACCGGCGCCTGGGGCGGACTGAACGCCGCACTGCACGCCAACGACTGAGTCGCGACGACCATCGACATACCCAATCGAACCGAGGAGGAACGAGTCATGGACGATTCAGCCGCACGGGACTACGACGTCCTCGCCCGAATCGTGCGCACGCGGCGCACGAACCTCGTCGTCGACCGTGAACGTCCGGTCGGTGGTGAAGTCGTCGACGAGCTGTGCGAACTTGCCACGTGGGCACCGAACCACAAGCGCACCTGGCCGTGGCGTTTCGCCCACCTCACCGGTGATGCACGCGCCCGACTCGGAGCCGTGTGCGCCGACGTCATGGCGACGCGCGGCGAGGACGAAGCTCGCGTGACGAAGACGCGCGGCAAGTTCCTGCGCGCACCGTCGGTCCTCGTCGTCGGATCGGTTCCCGGAGACTCACCCCTGCGCACCGCGGAAAACCGCGACACGGTCTCGGCCGCGGTGCAGAACCTCCTCCTCGCAGCGACCGCCCGCGGACTTGCGAGTTACTGGTCGTCGTGCCCGAAGGGCGCCGAGTCCGTCGTCGCCGACCTGTGCGGTTTCCCCGCCGACACCGCGGTGGTGGCGATCGTGTACCTCGGCCATCCGGCGTCGACGGCCAACGACGTGCCGCGACCCCCGGCAGAGGTGCGACACATCACCGATTGACGGACGCGCCGCTCAGCCCGGGCGGTGCACTCCGTAGACGTCGCGCAACGCGTCGCTCACTTCGCCGAGCGTGGCGTGCGCCTTCAGTGCCGCCTTCATCGGGTACAGCAGGTTGTCGGTGCCCCGTGCCGCGGCACGCACGTCGTCGAGTCGTGCCCGCACCTCGTCGTTGTTGCGCGCAGCCTTGAACGCCGTGAGACGCTGCACCTGATTGCGCTCGCGTTCTGCATCGATCTTCAGGACGGTCGGCTCGGGCTCCTCGTCGACGGTGAAGCGGTTGACACCGACGATGACGCGCTCACCCGAATCGATCGACTTGGTGTACGTGTACGCCGCCTCCTCGATCTCGTCCATTTGGAAGCCGGCCTCGATCGCACTGACCGCGCCGCCCATGTCGTCGATGCGGCCGATGTACTCCCACGCGAGACGCTCGACCTCGTTCGTCAGCGACTCGACGTAATACGAACCCGCGAGCGGATCCGGCGTGTCGGTGATGCCGCTCTCGTAACCGATGATCTGCTGCGTGCGCAACGCGATGCGCGCCGCCTCCTCTGTCGGCAGACCGAGTGCCTCGTCGTAGCCGTTCGTGTGCAGACTCTGCGTTCCGCCCATCACCGCAGCCATGCTCTGCACCGCGACGCGTACGACGTTGTTCAGCGGCTGCTGAGCGGTGAGCGTTGCTCCGCCGGTCTGCGTATGGAAGCGCATGAGCAGACTCGCCGGGTTCTTCGCACCGAAGCGTTCCGTCATGATCCGGTACCACATGCGCCGACTGGCGCGGAACTTCGCGACTTCCTCGAAGAAGTTGTTGTGACCGTTCCAGAAGAAGCTGAGTCGCGGTGCGAAGTCGTCGACGTCGAGACCCGCATCGACCGCGGCTTGCACGTAGGCGATCGCATTGGCGAGGGTGAACGCGAGTTCCTGCACCGCGGTGCTGCCGGCTTCGCGGATGTGGTAACCCGAGATCGAGATCGTGTTCCACTTCGGAACGTGCTTCGAGCAGTACGCGAAGATGTCGGTGATGATCCGCATCGACGGGCGCGGCGGATACACGTAGGTGCCGCGTGCGATGTACTCCTTGAGGAGATCGTTCTGGATGGTGCCGCTGATCGCTTCGGACGGAATGCCGCGCTCTTCGGCGACCAACTCGTACATGAGCAGCAGGATCGCCGCGGTGGAATTGATCGTCATCGACGTCGTCACCTTGTCGAGGGGCAGGTCGGCGAGCAGCGTCCGCATGTCGTCGATCGAGTCGATCGCGACGCCGACCTTGCCGACCTCACCCGCGGCGCGGGGATGGTCACTGTCGTATCCCATCTGCGTCGGAAGGTCGAACGCACACGACAGTCCGGTTTGTCCCGCATCGAGGAGGAACTTGAACCGCGCATTCGTGTCGGCCGCCGTGCCGAATCCGGCGTATTGGCGCATCGTCCACAGGCGCTCGCGGTGCATCTTCGGGTACACGCCCCGGGTGTACGGCGCGGTACCCGGCGCACCGAGCGCCACCGCCGGGTCGAAGCCCGCCAGCGATGTCGCGTCATAGAGCGCCGCGACCTCGATGCCCGAGTCGGTCACCTTGCGCACCGGCGCCGCGGACCCGGCGTCGCGCTTTCCGCGTGCGGAACCGTCGGATGAACGTGATGAGGTGTCGGACATGGACGCAAGGCTAGGAGACTCCCCCGTTGCGGCTCGGGGTCGGCAACCCGGGTGCGTGCACGACGTAGCCTTTGCGCCATGACGCTCGCCGAGCATCCAGGGGCGACGAAGTCGATCGACGGCGTACCGCTGACGCCGAAAGATCTCGTCGACATCGGCCCGAAGAAGAACCGCACCATCGAAGAAGAGCGCCTCGAGCGCAAGCAGAAGCTCGCCGGCGCGCTGCGCATCTTCGGGCGACTCGGATTCGGCGAGGGCGTCGCCGGGCACATCACGGTGCGCGATCCCGAGTTCACCGACCACTTCTGGGTGAACCCGTTCGCCCGCAGTTTCCGCCTCATGCGCGTGAGCGACCTCATCCTCGTCAACCACGACGGCGACGTCGTATACGGCGATCATCCCGTCAACCGCGCGGCCTTCTGCATCCACGCCGCGATCCACCAGGCGCGTCCCGACGTCATCTCCGCGGCGCACGCGCACACGGTGTACGGCAAGGCGTGGGCATCGCTCGGCAGACCGCTCGATCCGATCACCCAGGACGCGTGTTACTTCTACGACGACCACGTCGTCATCTCCGAACAGGGCGGCGCCGTCGTCTTCGAACCGGAAGCCGGCCGCGAAATCGCCGCGAAGTTCCCCCATGGCAAGGCGGCGATCCACCAGAACCACGGGTTGTTCACCGTCGCCGAGACCGTCGATGCCGCCGCCTACTGGCTGCTGTCGCTCGAGCGCAGTTGCATGGCGCAGATCATGGCCGAGAGTGTCGGTACCCCGCACAAGATTCCCCACGACATGGCCACCTACACGCGCAATCTCACCGCGCACCAACTCGCCGGCTGGCTGAACTTCCAACCGCTGTGGCAGGAGATCTGCCGCACGGATCCCGATCTGTTCGACTGACGCGTCGCAGCACCGACTCCGCGTGACGAACCCGTTGCGGCGCGCCGGGCGCGGTCTCGTCGGCGCACCACCGGAGGCGCTCTTCCTCGTCGGCGCCGCGAGTCAGTACCTCGGTGCGATCATCGCCGTGTCGATCTTCGACGAGGTCGGCCCCGCGCCCGCGGCACTCGTGCGCGTGGTCAGCGCATCGCTCATCCTTCTCGCCGTGAGCATGCCGCGACTGCTGCGCGACGGCTTTCCGCGCGGGCGCGAACTCGCCGTCATCGGCGCGTTCGGTGTCGTCACCGCGATGATGAACCTCACCTTCTACCTCGCGATCGCGCGACTCGATCTCGGCAAGGGCGTCGCCATCGAATTCATCGGTCCGATCGCCGTCGCGGCGGCGCGCACGCGCACGACGCGCAACGTCGTCGCTGTCGGCGCGGCGGCACTCGGTGTCGTAGTACTCTCCGGACTTGAAATCGACGACGAACCTCTCGGCGTCCTGTTCATCTTCCTCGCCGCGGCGTGCTGGGCGACGTACATCGTTCTCGGTTCGCTCGTTGCGCGCCGCGATCGCGGCGTCGCGGGATTGGGAATCGGCCTCGCGGTGGGTGCAGTCGCAATCGCCCCGTTTTCACTGGGGAATACCGCGGTGTTCGGATCGCTGCGACTGCTCGCATTGTGCGCACTCGTCGGCTTGCTGTCGAATGCGATCGGCTACGGAATCGATCAGACGACGTTGCGGCGCATTCCGGTGCGGCGCTTCTCCGTTCTGCTCGCACTGCTTCCCGTCACCGCAACGGTGATGGGTGCGTTGTTCCTCGCCCAGACTCCGACGGTCGCGGAAATGTTCGGCATCGCACTCGTACTCGTCGGCGTCGTCGTGCAGGAGCGCGAGACGATTGCCACGTCAACGGTGCCCCGCCGACGCTGAGTCGAGCGGTAGCCTGATCACTGCGGGCGAAGGAGACCCCTGACTTCACCATGCACCCACGCCGACGTTTGACGTCCATCGTTCTCTCTGCGAGCCTGCTTGCAGGTTCGCTGTCGATCATCACCCCGACTCCGGTGCGCGCCGTCGACGGACAGCTCCCCGCAGCGTTCGTCGTCAACGGGCGCGGATTCGGTCACGGCCGCGGCCTCAGCCAGTGGGGCTCGTTCGGCTGGGCAACGACGTACGGCCTCGCCTGGCAGCAGATCCTCGACTTCTATTACGGCGGTCCGACGGGCAACGTCGTCGCCCCGATGGACACCCCGAACCCCGAGATCAAGGTGTGGTTGAGCGCGATGAACCCGCGCAGCCTCGGCGGTGCGACGTACGACCAGACGGCCGTGGTCGCCGACGAACAAACGGCCCTGCTGCTCGAGGATCCCGCCCCGGGTCGCACGTGGACGTCGCTCGTTGCCCGCGAGGTCGCACCGCGCGTCTACCGCGTCTGGGGCTCGACGGCGCGTCGTTGCCTGCTCCATACGCAGGACCCAGGTGCATTCGGCTTCGAACTCATCGGCGACGTCGCCGAACAGGCATCCTTCACCACGGTCGTCGGCTCCGATCCCGCAGCGGCGCCCACACAGACGATCGGTCTGTGCGAACCGCGCACCGCCACCGCCCACCGTGTGCGCTACTACCGCGGCATCGTGCGCGCGACGAACAACACCCGCAACGAGAACCGCACGATCAATGTCGTCACGATGGAGAACTACCTGCGCGGTGTCGTACCGCGCGAGTCACCGGCCGGCTGGGGTGACGCCGCAGGCGGCGCCGGAATGAACGCACTGCGCGCACAGGCCGTTGCCGCCCGCTCGTACGCCGCCACGGAAAACCGTTACGCCGGGCTGGCGAACACCTGCGACACGCAGGATTGCCAGGTGTACGGCGGTTCCGCACTGCGCGAAGGCGTCGCCGAGATGCCCTATTCGCTCGAAGATCCGCGCACCGACGCGGCCGTCGCCGAGACGTCGGGCGTCGTCATCCGTACGCGCAACGGCGGGATTGCACGCACCGAGTTCTCGTCGTCGAACGGCGGACGCATCGCAGGTGGCACCTTCCCCGCCAAGGAAGATCCGGGCGATCTCGCCGCGAACTCCTCGCTCATGGTGTGGTCGCGGGTCATTTCTTCCGCACAGGTGCAGGCCCGCTACCCGCAGATCGGCACGTTGACGAACATCGTCACGCAACACGACGGACAAGGTGGTGACTGGAACGGCTACACGACGAACGTGACGCTCCAGGGAACCGCGGGTTCCGTCACCGTGTCGGGTTGGACGTTTCGCACGGTCTTCGACCTTCCCGCTCCGTGGTACGGCGTGCAGGGTGTCTTCGGTCCGAACTTCGACGAAGGTCCGGTCGGACGGATGCTGCTCATCGGCGACTCCGTCGGCGAAAGCATCGCCCCCGAATTCCAGCGCATCGTTGCGCCCGCGTACCCGAACGTCAACTACCAGGCCGTGTCACGGCGTTGTCTCGTCGGTCCCGCATGCGTGCAACCCGAAGTCGGCCTCCCCGATGCGCAAGCCGTCATCAACTCACTCACCGCCGACCAATCCCCCGCCGTCGCCGTCGTGCAACTCGGCTACAACGACAATCCCGCCACGTTCGCATCGGGAGTCGACCAGGTCGTTGCGTCGCTGAACTCGCGCGGCGTGCAGCGGATCGTGTTCGTCAATCTCTCCACCCGCCGCGCCACCGTCGACTACGGATTGTCGAATGCGGCACTCGCCGCCGCGGCATCGCGCTTCCCCAACGTCAGCGTCCTCGACTGGAACGCGGCGAGCAGCGGTCCCGAACGTGATCGTTGGTTCCTCGACGGTGTCCACCTCACGGCCACCGGTCGCACCGAATTCGCTCTGTTCCTGCGACGCCAGCTCGACGATCTGCGCCGCGCCGGGGTCATCACCCTCGGTGCCGGAGCCGTCATTCCGATGGCCGTTCCGCTCTCGCAGGGTGAACGCGGCGCCCCGATCGCCGACGTGCAGAAGGCACTCAACGTCGCCCTCGGCCTGAAGCGCCGGGAACGTCTCGCCACCGATGGTGCGTTCGGCAAGGGCACCGCGGCGGCAGTCGCCCGATTCGAGGAGCTCAACGCACTCCCCGTCGACGGCATCGTCGACGAGCAGGTGCTCGCGCTGCTCGGCATCGACGCGAACAACTTCGTGCTGTCACGCGGAGCGCGTCAGGCGTCGATCGCCACGATCCAGCGCGCACTCGCCCGCGTACTCGGCGTGAAGCTCGCCGCCGACGGTGTCTACGGCAGCGGAACCCAGCGCGCGGTGACGCGATTCCAGAAGCTCACCGGACTGAAGCGCACCGGTGCGGTCGATCGCGCAACGTGGGTGGCGCTGCTCAACGCGTCGGCTGCACAGGGCTGAACCGCTCGCGCCACGCCTCGTCGCTCACCAGTTGCGGGTAAGCGGCGCGGTATTCGCGCTTCAGACGACGGTACGAGCGCGCGAGGTCGACGACGACGCGGGCGACTTCACCGAGCAACCGGAAGAACCGTTCCTTGTCACGGCGACAGACGAAGCCTTCCGGCAGTCGGTCGTGGCGGTAGAGAATCGTGTCGTAGCGAACGGCGAGACCGACCGCACGCGAGTCGATCGGTGCGGTGCGGATACCGGGGCGGCGCAACCACTTCGGCAGTGCGAAACCGCCGACGAGGGGCACCGACAGCGCCCACCCGATGAGCCGGATCGGCTTCGGGCGCGGTCGTGACAACGGCACGGCGGCGAGGTCGGCGGGCAACGGCCCCGGTTTCTCCTCGCTTACCTTGCGCAGCTCGTCGTGCAACGCGGTGTGATCGAGACGGGCGAGTTCGTCCGGGCCGGCGAGGAACGCGCGCATGCCGCGGATCATGTACTCGGTGCTCGCGTACCTGAACGAAAAGAGGTTGCGGAACGACAGTGCAACGAAGCGTCGCGCGAGATGCCACCACCGGTGGCCCGGGAAGACGAGCGTGTCGATGATCGCGAAGTTGCGCTTCTCGTAGAACAACGACGACGGGTTGTTCTTCAGACCGAAGTCGGCGTGCCACACGACGACGCCGTTGAGGGTGACGCTGTGGCGTCCCGTGTGCATGAGTCCGAACGCCACGTCGTCGCCGCGCACGAAGATCGGCAGCGGATTGTCGCAGGTGATCCCGATCGGGAACGCGGTGTACCACCAGGCGGTGTACGCCATCTTCTTCTCCGCCGAGTCGGTGAGCGCCAGACGTCGGTCGCGCAGGTCGTCCTCGCGCCCGATCGCGCGCAACGGGTACAGCGAGCGCCAGCGGTACTTGCTGCCCGCCTCGAACTGCATCCAGGGCCGCTCCTCGCTGAGCATTGCACCGTGCACGCACAGCGATGCGTTGCGGGCGTGGCGGAACAGCGCGACGGTACGCACGAGCGACTCGGTCTCGAGTCGCACGTCGTCGTCCATGAACAGAACGTGCGTCGCCCAACGCTCGTCACGCAGGTGCATGAGCCCGCGGGCGAATCCGCCGGCACCGCCGAGGTTCGCGTTGCCGATGACGGTGAGCGCATCGGTCTCACCCACTCCGAAGTCGACGTTGCGCGCGTTGTCGACGACGAGCACGCGCACCGTGGAGCCGAGTTCGGGCACCTCGGAGATGGCGCGCAGCACCGACTTCACCGTGGGAATGACGTAGTCCTGGCGGTTGAACGTGGTGATCGACAACGACAAACGAACGTCACGCTCGGGGGCCGTCGACGTGCGCCATTCGACGCGCGTCACGTCGACCGGACCGTCGGCACGGATCCGCACGTAGTGCACGCCGTCGGTGTTCGCCGCGAGATCGGTGACGGGTATCTCGACGGGTTCGGCGCCGAGTCGGGCCGTGCCGCGCACGACTTCGCGTCCGTTGCGCACACCGACGAGCTCGGCGACTCCGCTACCTACGGCAACGACACGAACGACGACGTCGTGTACGGAGGTGAGACGCTTCCAGCGACCCGTGTGGAACGCGCCGAAGGAGGTGTCGAACGACAGCACGGCACCCGCCCCGAGATGCGCTCCGGAGTCGTCGATCGCCACGTTGCCCGACGAGCGGACGTACAACTCGGGTTCCGACTCGGCGGGGGGCGCGACCAGAGAGCGCTGCAGACAGGCGGTCATCAGCCGAGCGGATCCACGACGAACGACGGTGGCGTGACACCGGCACGAAATGCCGCACGCGAGACGTCGGCGACGTTCAACGCCTCGTGGATGGTGACGTCCATGTCGAGGTAACGATAGGTGCCGAGACGACCGAGGAACGTGACGCCGCTCTGCTCGCGCGCGAGCGAGACGTACCGCAGCAACTGCTCCTTTTCCTTGACGAGCCGGATCGGATAGTAGGGAACGTCGTCGGGTCCGCATGCGCGGCTGTACTCGCGGTAGATCACGCTCGAGTCATGTGATTCCCACGGGGCGAAGTGTTTGTGCTCGGTGATCCGCGTGTACGGCACGTCGGCGTCGCAGTAGTTGACGACCGGGCAGCCCTGGAAATCTCCGGCAACGACTTCCGCATCGAAGTCGAGCGTGCGGTAGCCGAGTCGACCGTGCTCGTGGTCGAAGAAGGCATCGATCGGTCCGCTCCAGAACGTGTGATCGAACGACGTCATCTGCGCGCGAGAGAACGCCGTGGAGAGGTGCACGGTGACGTTCGGGTGATCGAGGATCGCTGCGACGATCGCGGTGTATCCGTCGACCGGAATCCCCTGGTACGGATGGTTGAAGTACGAATCGTCGGCGGTGAACCGCAGCGGAAGGCGGGCGAGCACGCTCGCCGGCAACTCGCTCGGATCGACGCCCCACTGCTTGCGGGTGTAGCCCTCGAAGAATGCCGCGTACAGCTCGGGCCCCATGAATCGCAGGCCCTGGTCGCGGAACGACACCGGGTCGGTGATCGTCGCGTCGGCCTTCGTCGCGATGAACTTCTCCGCCTCCTCGGGCGTGAAGTCGGTGCCGAAGAAGTCGTTGATGAGCGTGAGGTTCAGCGGGAGGCGGTACATCCGTCCACCGGACATCGCCCGCACGGTGTGGCGATACGGCTTCATCTCGGTCCAGCGCCGGATGTAGTCCCACACCCGCTCGTGCTGGGTGTGGAAGATATGCGGTCCGTAGACGTGGACCATCACCCCGGTGTCGTGGCGCACGGTGTGGCAATTGCCCGCGACGTGGTCACGGGCGTCGAAAACGTCGACGCGGTGCCCGTCCTCGGCGAGTTCACGGGCGACGACCGCGCCGGAAAACCCCGCCCCGACGACGGCTGCGTGGATCGGCACGCGGTCAGTCTAGAAACGCGCGGGTCCGCGACTCGTCACGCTGCGGCCACGATGGCGCGATGAAGTGGTGACGTTCAGTGCGACAGCCACGGTGCGCATGCACCGTCGAGGTCGCGCACCTGGATGCGCTCGCGATTGTCGTACGTCACGACGTTGTTCGGATCGCGCTGCAGCTTGAAGGTGCGGAACGTCATCTCCGTCGTGTCGATCGACAGGATGCGACCGATGAGCGAATCGCCGAGATCGAGCAGCAACTTGATCGCCTCGAGCGCCTGGATCGAGCCGACGATGCCGGGCAGCACGCCGAGCACGCCGGCTTCGGCACAGCTCGGTGCGAGCTCGGCCGGCGGCGGCTCGGGAACCATGTCGCGGTACGTCGGTCCGCGCAGCGGATGGAACACGCTCACCATTCCCTCGAATCGGAAGATCGAGCCGTGCACCACCGGAATGCCGAGCTTCACGCTCGCATCGTTGAGCAGGTAGCGCGACGGAAAGTTGTCGGCACCGTCGATGATGACGTCGTAGCCCGAGATGATGTCGATGATGTTGCTCGCCGCGAGTCGGGTGTCGTACGTGACGACGTTGACGTCGGGATTGAGCATCGTCAGCGTCTTTTTCGCCGAATCGACCTTGCGATCACCGACGCGGTCGATGTTGTGCAGGATCTGGCGCTGCAGGTTGCTCGCGTCGACCTCGTCCATGTCGACGATGCCGAGCGTGCCGACTCCGGCCGCGGCGAGGTACAGGGCCGCCGGCGAACCGAGACCACCGGCACCGAGCAACAGCACCTTGCTCGACAGCAACTTCGCCTGACCGCCGACGCCGACTTCGGGCAGCAACAGATGGCGTTGGTAGCGGTTCTTTTGTTCGGCCGACAACTGCACGGGCGTCACCCACGCACGGCCCTCGTCCTTCCACTTGCCGAAGCCCCCGGCCATGCTCACGACGTTCGTGTAGCCGAGGTCCTGGAGTGTTTTCGTTGCGAATGCGCTGCGCACTCCCCCCGCGCAGTACACGACGACGGGAGACGACTTGTCGACGATGCGCGTCTCGATCTGCGCCTCGAGGTGTCCGCGGGGAATGTGAATGGCACCGGCGAGCGCGCCCTGCTCGAATTCATCGGGCTCGCGCACGTCGAGGACGTTCAGCGACTCCTTCGCGAGACGAGCCTCGACGTCGACGGTCTCCACTTCGGTGATCTGGCGCTTCGCGTCGGCAAGGAGGTCGCGGAATGACGGCATGAGAAAAGCCTACCTATCTGGTCGGGTTTTCGCTCCCCTGCCCGTCACTCTCCGCACATCGCGGGAACGATGAATTCGATGTCGCCGCGAATGACCTCGTCGGCGAGATGGTCCATATCCGTCTCGGAGCCGTTGATGATGACGACCCGTGCCCCGGCGTCGCGTGCCCGGGGGATGCAGTTCGCCACGGGGTACACCGACAGGGTCGTGCCGATGGCGACGAACAGGTCGCACTCCTGCGCCGCGGCCATCGCCTCGTCGATGACGGCACCGTCGAGCGATTCACCGAAGAGGATCGTGTCGCTCTTCAGGATGCCGCCGCACGACTCGCAGCGCGGGTCGGGTGTCGCAGCCGTGACCCGGGTGAGTACGTCGCGCATGTCGCGTCGCTCGCCGCACGACCAGCACCGTGACCGCAGGATCGATCCGTGCACCTCGTGGACGAGTGACGGCGAGTGACCCGCGGCGAGATGCAGACCGTCGACGTTCTGCGTGATCATCGCGCGCAGCTGACCCCGCTCCTCGAGGCGCACAAGTGCACGATGGGCGCGCGTCGGCTGCGGTGCACGTGCGAACCACGCGAGCCGGCCCTCCCACGCGGCGCGACGCACCTCTTCGTCGGCGAGATAGTGGCGCAGCGTCGACGACTTCTCTGCGGCGGGATTCTTCGTCCACACGCCGTTCGGCCCGCGAAAATCGGGGATTCCTGCCGCGGTGGAGATACCCGCTCCGGTGAGCACGGTGACCCGACGCGCGGCCGAGAGGATGACTTCGGTTCGCGTGAGGGCGTTCGTGTCGTCGAGGGCCACGGTGGCACCAGTGTGCCACCCGCTACGGCGCGATCGATTGCACCTCACGGCGATAGTCGCCGAACGCGGTCGCAAATGCCGTCGCCAGATCGCTCGGGATGTACGTGTCGACGTCGTTCGTCACGGCGAGCACGTCGGCGGCACGGCCGTGGATCCACACTCCCGCGACAGCGGCATCGAACGGATCCATTCCGCGTGCGAGCAAGCCGCCGACGAGACCGCTGAGCACGTCACCGCTGCCCGCTTTCGCGAGACCGGCATTGCCGGTCGGGGATTGCCACGATCGGTCACCCGGCGCGCCGACGAGAGTGCGCGCACCCTTCAGCACGACGACGGCGCCGGTGCGCCGCACGAGCGAGTCGAGCGCGTTCGTGCGATCGGTGTGGACCGATTCCCTCTCGGTGCCGAGCAGTCGCGCCGCTTCACCCTCGTGCGGGGTGAGAACGACGGAATCACCGAGGCGAGCGAGCAACTCGGGACGCCGACTGAGCCCGTTCAACGCATCGGCATCGAGAAGCAGCGGGGCGCTGCGGCGCGCATCGAGCACACCGTCGAGCCAGTTGTGAACGACATCGCCCAGACCCGGACCGACGACGACGGCCGTGGCCCGCGTGAGAGCCGCGGCGATGACCGCGAGATCGTCGGCATCGATGCGTCGCTTCGTCGCGTCACCGCACGGATGGGTGAGTGCGGACGGAACCGCGGCGGCGAGATCGGCCGTGATCGCCCCCGGACACACGACGTCGACGTAGCCGACGCCGCTGCGCAGTGCGGCCGACGCGCACAGCACCGCCGCACCGGCCATGCCGTGCGCCCCCGCCACGATGACGAGCCGTCCCATGCGGGACTTGTCGGTCTCGTCGGGTCGTGACGGGAGCGCCGGCAACCGCATCAGAACAGTGAACTACCGAGCGCCCAACCGAAAAGGTCTCCCCCGTCCTGAGCGAGTACGAAGAGGACGAGCCCCGCGCCGGTGAGGGCGATGTTCTTGAAGAACCCTGCCTGCTCCGCGGCCTGGGCCTGCGGGTCGGTGACGGTCCAGAAGTTGTGCATCCACACGCCGGTGATGAACGCGAGTGTGGCGAGCACGAGTGCGGCGAGGTCGGCCCAGACACCGAGGATGATGCCGGCGGCGCCGAGGATCATCAGTGCGCCCGAGGCGAGCACGGAGAACTTCGCGGCGGGCACCTTCTTGAACTTCGCGTACCCGGCCATCGCGTCGGTCTTGGCGAAGTGGCCGAAACCCGAGCCGAGGAAGACGAGCGAAAAGAGGATTCGCCCGATGAGAGTGATCGTGGACATTGCATTTCTCCTTGTGATTGGGGTTGTTGTTGAGGTTGCATTTCGTTGTTACTGACAACTATAGTACATGACAATGGCTCGCGCGCAACTTCGTGACGCAACGGCAACGACGGCCACGTCCGTCGATCGACTCGCCGAGCTCCCCGCCCGCCTCGTCGGCCTGCTTGCCGCACATTCACGGGCGGCCATCGACGCGACGCTGAGCACGCGCGGACTGCGACTCCTCCACGTCGTCGTACTCGAGGCCGTCGGCGCCGACGGAGGTGCCACCCAGCGCCACATCGGCGCCGTCACCGGACTCGACTGCGGCAACCTCGTCGAACTGCTCGACGATCTCGAGGAGCGCGGTGCGATTTCGCGACGCCGCGACCCGAACGATCGTCGTCGGCACATCGTCGAACTGACGGCACGCGGCGCACGCGACCTCGAATGGGCTCGTTCGCGGGTCGAGTCGGCAACGAACGACACTCTGGGCGGACTCTCCGCACGCGAACGTCGCGAACTCGTCGATCTCACACAAAAGGCCCTTCGCCATCTCGGTATCGGGGCTGCGGCGTGCCCGAGCACGCTCACTCAGGAAAGGAAGACACGATGATCACCGTCCAACGCGCCGACGAACGCCTCCATACCCAGATCGACTGGCTCGATTCGTGGCACTCGTTCTCGTTCGGCAGCCACTACCACCCCGACCACGTCAACCACGGTCTCTTGCTCGTGAACAACGACGACCGTGTCGCCCCGTCGGGAGGTTTCGGCACGCACTCGCACCGCGACATGGAGATCGTCACGTGGGTACTCGAGGGACGCCTCGAACACCGCGACTCGCAGGGCAACCACGGCATCCTCTACCCCGGTCTCGCACAACGCATGTCGGCCGGAACGGGCATCGCGCACTCCGAGTACAACGCAAGTGACACCGAGCCGGTCCACTTCATCCAGATGTGGGTACGACCCGACACCGCGGGAATCGCTCCCGGCTACGAGCAACGCGACCTCAACGACTCGCTCGCCCAGGGTGGTCTGCGCGTCATCGCCTCGGGAAAGAACCATCCCGGTGCAATCCACATCAACCAACGCGACGCCGAATTCAGCGTCGCCCGACTCGCCGCCGGAGAATCAGTGACGATTCCGGCCAACTCTCACGTGCACGTCTTCGTGGCGCGAGGCGACGGCCGATTCGACCCCGTCTCGTCGGACGTATTTGATGTCGCCGCAGGAGGCGGAATACGTCTGACGGCGCACGGTGAGTCGCAGTTCACCGCGACGACAGCGGCAGAAATCCTCGTCTGGGCGACCGCGTAACGACGCAACCCGCATCAACGCTGCGCCACACCGACGCAGACGTTGCGTGACGAATCGACGGCGGGTTTAGCGCCGGCGGGATTAACGGCGGCGGAACGACTCGGCGAGCTCGATGAGCAGTCGGGTGCCGTACGCGGTGCCACCGCGCTGCAGCCAACCTGCATCGGAATCGGCCCACATCGGGCCGGCGATGTCGATGTGCGCCCACGGAATACCCGCCGTGAACTCGTCGAGGAACAGCGCCGCCGTGATCGCACCCGCGTCTCCACCACCGACGTTCTTCATGTCGGCGATGTACGAGTCGAGCATCTTGCGGTAGCTGCGCTCGAGGGGCAACTGCCACACTTTTTCGTCGGTCGCCTTGCCGGCATCGAGCACCTGACCGACGAACCGGTCGTCGTTGCCCATGACGCCCGACATTGCGGCACCGAGTGCGCGTTGGCACGCACCCGTGAGCGTCGCAATATCCACGATTGCATCGGGCTTCAGCTCGGCGGCGAGCGACAAACCGTCGGCGAGGATGAGACGACCCTCGGCATCGGTATTGTGAATCTCGACGGTCTTGCCGTTGCGCATCGTGAGGACGTCACCCATGGCGAGAGCGCTGCCCGACGGCAGGTTGTCGGTGCACATGAGGTACGCCGTGACGTCGGAGCGGCAACCGAGTGCCTTCAGCGTGCTCATCGTCGCGAGAACGGCGGCGGCGCCGCTCATGTCGGCCTTCATCATCGCGTGCGACGGATCGGACGGCTTCAGGCTGATTCCACCTGAGTCGTACATGACACCCTTGCCGACCATGACGAGGTGCGGACGCGACGACTTCTTGCCGGCCGACGACTTCGATGCGCCCTTCGCCCGCGTGCGGGGCGCGCGGTACACGAGCTTCACCATGCGCGGTGGCTGCGCGCTGCCGCGATTGACGCCGACTATTCCGCCGCAGCCCATCGCGAGGAGCTTGTCCTTGTCGTACACCTCGACGCGCAGACCGGTATCCGCGGCGACTCGCTGCGCGTGATCGGCGAACGCCTTTGCGGTGAGGTGCGCCGGCGGCATGTTGATGAAATCACGTGCCATGGCAACGGCCGATCCGACGATCATTCCGCGCTTGCAGCCGTTCGACGTCGCGGCGAACGCCTTCGAGTCGGCAACGAGCTCGACAGCCGTCAGCTTCGAGCCGAAGTTGCGGTCCGACTTCAACGCGCCGTAACGGTTCGTCGCGAGGATGAGACCCTCGGTGACGGCCTGTGCGGCACTCGCCTTGTCTCCCCGTCCGGCTGCGGCGAGGGTGGTCGACAACGACTTCACCTTGCTCGCGGCACGGGCGAGCGCGGCGGCGGCCGTGCGCAGATCGTCGGCCTTGGCGGAGGTGCCGGCCCCGACGCCGACGGCGATCATCACCTTCTTGCCCGTGGCGGGGACGACCTGCGCCTGTCCGACGCTGCCGTCGAAACCGAGTGCCGCGAGCTGCTCGCGGGAGATTCCGAGTTCGGCGGGAACCGCCTTGTCCGTCGTGACGGGGATGCCGACGGCATCGGTGGTGGTCGCGGTACGAACGACGGTGACGGCGAGTTGATTGTGGGTCATGGAACGCAAGCCTAGTGAGGGCGAAACTGCGGAAAAATTGCTCGCGACATGATGCGAGCGGGTGCGCGTCAGTCGGTGACGCTGCGCACGGGGAGGGACTCACCCTCCTGCCATCGCGCGAGGGTCCACAACAAGTCGCTCAACCGGTTGAGGTACGGACCGGTGTGCGACGGCGGCGGTGCCGCGGACAGCGCATGACGCTCGGCGCGTCGCACGACCGTGCGTGCCACGTCGAGCAGTGCCGACACGGTGTTCTGCCCGGGTACGACGAACTCGGTCGGCGGCGTGAAACGCTCGTCGAGGGCGTCGATCATGTTCTCCAACTTCGTCACCATCGCCTCGGTGACGCGCGACTTTCCGTCGACCAACTTGTCGCGATTCTCCGGGAGCGTCGCGAGTTCGGCCATGAGTACCCAGAGGTCGCGCATGATGTGCACGAGTGCGTCGTCGAGCTCGGAGCCCTTCCCCGATTCGGCGCGCACCAAACCGAGCACGGCTTGGGCTTCGTCGACCGCACCGTAGGCGCGCGGCAGGGCCGAGTCCTTCGGCACGCGACCTCCGTACAGCAATCCGGTCGTGCCATCGTCACCGGCTCGCGTGTACACCTTGTCCCGAGCCATCGTCGACGATGCTACGTGTCTTAGCCTGACGAGCACGATGCGCAGCACCGAAGTCTCCGCCTACATTCGGGCAGTCAACGAGCGGGTCGTCGTGTTCGACGGTGCATTCGGCACCTACGTGCAGGGCAAGGACCTCACCGCCGACGACTTCGGGGGGCAGCATCTCGAAGGCTGCAACGAGCTCCTCGCCGTCACGCGGCCCGACGTCATTGCCGAGATGCACGACGAATTCCTCCGGGTCGGCGTCGACGCAATCGAAACGGCGACGTTCGGGTCGTTCTCGACGGTTCTCGCCGAATACGGCATCGCCGATCGCGCGTACGAGATCACCCGCGCTGCGGCACGCATCGCCCGCGAGGTCGCCGATGCGCACGCCGGCGACGGTCGACCGCGCTTCGTCGCGGGCAGCGTCGGCCCCGGAACCAAGCTCCCGAGCCTCGGACACATCGGTTTCGTCGAGTTGCGTGCCACGTACGAGGAACACGGCCGTGCGCTTCTCGACGGCGGAATCGACCTCTTCCTCATCGAGACGTGCATGGACCTGTTGCAGATCAAGGCGGCGATGCAGGGTGCGCGTCGCGCGATGCGTCTGGTCGGACGCGAGGTGCCGATCCAGGTACAGGTGACGATGGAGACGACGGGGCGCATGCTCGTCGGCACCGAAATTGGTGCCGCACTCGCCGCACTGCTGCCGATGTCTCCCGACGTGATCGGCATCAACTGTGCAACGGGCCCCGCCGAGATGCAGGAGCACCTCCGCCATCTCTCACGCCACTGCCCGATTCCCGTCAGCGTCCTGCCGAATGCGGGCCTGCCGAGCGTCGTCGACGGGCGCACGCACTACGACCTCACGCCGGCACAGCTCGCCGAGTTCCACCGCCACCACGTCGCCGATCTCGGCATCAACGTCGTCGGCGGCTGCTGCGGAACGACTCCCGAGCACCTGCGCCAGGTCGTCGAGGCGGTGCGCAACGTCACGCCGGCCAGGCGCACCCCGCACCACGAACCGAGCGTCACGTCGCTGTACTCCCCCGTCACGCTGCGCCAGGACAACAGCGTGCTGTACATCGGTGAGCGCACCAACGCCAACGGCTCGCGGGCCTTCCGCGACGCGTTGCTCGCCGCCGACTGGGACACGTGCACCGCGATGGCCAACGAGCAGATTCGCGAGGGTGCGCACGTGCTCGACGTGTGCGTCGACTACGTCGGTCGCGACGGCACGCACGACATGCACGACGTCGCGAGTCGCTTCGCGGGTCAGGCGAGCGTGCCGCTCGTCATCGACTCGACCGAGCCCGAAGTGATGGAGACGGCTCTGCAGCTCGCCGGTGGTCGGTGCATCCTCAACAGCGCGAACCTCGAAGACGGCGAGGAGCCCGGGCGGCGCATGGACCGCGTGTTCTCGCTCGCGCGCGACTACGGCGCCGCCGTCATCTGTCTGCTCATCGACGAGCAGGGTCAGGCTCGTGACGTCGAGTGGAAGATGCGCATCGCGCACCGCCTGCACGACATCGCCACCGGTCGCTACGGACTGAAGGCGGAGGACCTCATCTTCGATCCGCTCACGTTCCCGCTCACCACCGGTGATCCGACGCTGCGCCGCGACGGCATGGAGAGCATCGAGGCGATCCGGCGGATCAAGACGGAGATCCCCGGCGCACTCACCGTCATGGGCCTGTCGAACGTCAGCTTCGGCATCAACGCCGCGGCACGACAGGTGCTGAACAGCGTATTCCTCGACGAGTGCGTGAAGGCGGGACTCGACGCGGCGATCGTGCACGCGAGCAAGATCCTTCCCCTGTCGCGCATCGC
>Ga0164292_10000319_pt1 | contig 36276 bp, 30 predicted proteins | sample GEODES117metaG_FD_111486 | JGI IMG/M metagenome (GOLD analysis project Ga0164292, IMG submission 111486) | Eutrophic lake water microbial communities from Lake Mendota, Wisconsin, USA - GEODES117 metaG | ecosystem: Environmental > Aquatic > Freshwater > Lake | place: USA: Lake Mendota...
TAGCGTGGGCAAGAAGCTCTGAACGGTGCTCTGTGTAGAAAGCACCGAGCTCTGCGACGGTCCACACGCGAGGACCTGCAGAGGCTGCAGACTTCTTAACTGCCACTTTGGGACTTCCTTTATAACCGGTTTTGTACTTCAGTGACACCCGTCGATGCCTCTACTACCTACTACGAATCCTAGTCTAGATTGTAGTGGAGATAGGACAAAACGGACATTTCACCACTTTAGAGGAGTGAGAATGCGTCAACTTGCTCCTGGAGGAGAACTCGTGGGCTCTTCCCGTTAACTGCAGACTTATAGAAATCTATTGTCCAATCGATCGTGGCCCCAAAGCCTAACTTGTCTTGCCAGTCCAATTCTCGACGGGCTTTTGAAGAATCTAAAAGCAAATATCCAGCTTCATGAAGTTGAGGATCGCTATCTAGCGCCCATGAAGCTCCTTGACCCCAAGCGTGTGCCGCCAAATCAGCAACTTTAGAAACTTTCGCATCTGTATTGATTGCAGGCCCAAAGTTCCATTCTCCAGTAACTCCCTTTTCAAGCATCGCATCACTCAGAGCGAGATACCCAGATAAGCAATCCAATACATGTTGCCACGGGCGAATTGAATTCGGATATCGGATACTTGCAGAAGCATTGTTGTTAAATGCATTTACTAAATCAGGTATCAATCGATCTGCAGCCCAGTCGCCACCACCAATAACATTTCCCGCACGAGCGATTGAAATGTTCTTAGAACCAAAGCTATCTACCCAAGACTGCGTCGCAATATCCGCCGCTGCTTTTGATGAACTGTATGGATCATGTCCTCCTAGTTCATCCGATTCAATATATCCACGAAGTAAGTTTTTATTCTTATATACTTTATCTGTTGTAATCACAACTGCAGCTTGAATGTTGGACTCCTTAATTCCGTCAAGAAAATTCAAGGTTCCAATCACATTCGTTTCATAAGTTTCGATTGGAGTCTTATATGACGCTCTCACTAATGGTTGCGCCGCAAGGTGAAATGCAATATCTGCATCTACCGATGTGATTTCATTCTTAAATTCACTTCGATTTCGTATGTCAATGAAATGCTCTTTACTAAATAGATCCGAGAGAGCTGCTTCTTTGTAAAGCGACCTCTCGAGAGGCGGTAAAGAAATACCGACTACATCATGGCCTTTAGCTTTAAGCATGGCCGCGAGCCATGCACCTTTAAAGCCAGTATGACCAGTGATCAGGTAGCGCATATTAAGCCTTAGTTTTACCAGTCATGAAGTCTGAGATTGACTCAATAACGTAATCAAGCATTGGTCTCGTAAGCCCTGGATACACGCCCACCCAGAATGAACGCTTCATCACAATATCGGTATTTGTAAGATCTCCAACCACTCGGAAATCAACATTCTTATAAGCAGGTTGCTTCAAAATGTTGCCAGCGAAAAGTAGTCTCGTACCTATTTTCCGGCTATCAAGAAACCTCAGTAAATCTTCTCGATTAACTGGGTGAGAAGGATCGAGCGTGATTGGACAGCCAAACCAAGATGGATCTGAGTGAGGCGAGGCAAGTGCAACTGTGAGACCCTCGATTAGAGAGAGTCGAGAACTTAGGTAGGCGAAATTTTCTTTTCGTTTTTCAATAAAGTAATCAAGTTTTGCAAGTTGCGTTACACCTATAGCAGCTTGCATATCTGTTGCTTTCAAGTTGTAGCCGATGTGACTGTAGATGTATTTGTGGTCATACCCCTCTGGGAGATCGCCAAGCTGCCACTCAAAACGCTTAAAGCAAGTGTTGTCGCAACCTGTTTCACAATAACAATCTCTTCCCCAGTCACGGAAAGATTCAACTTGCTTCTTGACGAGCGGACTTTTTACAAAAACTGCCCCACCCTCACCAGTAGTGATGTGATGCGCGGGATAAAAACTTAAAGTTGCTGTATCACCAAAACTACCAGTGCGTTTGCCCCGATATGTTGAACCCAAAGCATCACAAGAATCCTCAATCAACCACAAATCATGTTTTTTGCAAAGCTCTTGTACAGTATCTAGGTCAAATGGATTGCCTAGTGTATGCGCCATCATAATTGCCTTAGTTTTTGGAGAAATTGCTTCCCTCAAACGGTCTGAGTTTGCATCCAGGGTGTCAAGATCAACATCGACCACAACTGGCTTCAATCCGTTCTGAATTATTGGGTTCACAGTCGTCGGAAAGCCCATTGCTACTGTCAGAACCTCATCACCAGGCTTAAGCGCACGTTCGCCAAGTTTGGGTGAAGTAAGGCCACTTAGAGCGCATAGATTTGCGCTAGAACCACTATTTACAAAAAGAGCAGACCTGGCGCCGACGAAGTCCGCCAGCTGTTTCTCGAATACTTTCGTATGCCTGCCTGCGGTTAGCCATCCATCAAGACTGGAGTCAACAAGAGAAACAAAGTCTTCTGGGGAAAGTACCTTGCCAGAAACGGGCACAGGTGATTCACCTGGTATGAATACTTTTTCTTCTAGTGGACGTTTTGCGAATTCTTTAGTCGCAGCAAGAATTTCCTGACGCAGAACTTCCAGAGACTGATCAGGCAATTACTCCACCGCTCTTTCTTGTTTTCTCCACTACTTCAGAGTCCCATTAACTTAGCTTGTTCATCAAAATTAGGGACATTTGCGCGAACCTCTTCGAAGGTGCCGCTAGCAACAAGCTTTCCGTCGGCTAAATAATAAACGATATCCGCTTTTCGCACAGTAGAAAGGCGGTGGGCGATCATTACGACAGTCGTCTCTCCCTTTAAAGCTCCAATAGCGTCAGAAACTGATGCCTCCGTCTCTGCATCTAGCGCTGAAGTAGCTTCATCCAAAACTAGAAGTGTGGAATTAGTGAAAAGTGCTCGTGCAATTCCCAGTCGTTGGCGTTGACCCCCGCTGAGTTGAGCACCTTTCTCACCGACTTTCGCATCAATTCCACCAGGGAGACCTAAAACAAATTCATCAAGATGGGCCAACCGCAGACACTGAATGATCCGTTCATCCGTTGCAATTTCAATTGGATACCCAAGCGAGATATTTTCACGGACAGAACCTTGACTGATAAATATCTCCTGCGGCAGATAGGAGATTGCGCCTGCCCACTTTTGCGCAGCGTCCATCGGTGCCAACTTCGAAATTCTCACTTCGCCAGAGTCGGGAATTAGGACGCCTAGCAAAGTATCGACAATTGTCGTCTTTCCTGCACCCGAGGGGCCAACAAACGCAGCTAAAGATCCCGGCGGTATCTGGAGTGAAACATTATTCAAGGCGGATTGTTTAGCTCCTGGGTATGTTAGCGAAACATTAATTAACTCAACAGTAGGAGAAAATCCAGGATACTTAAATGAGTAATCTTCTGAAGATAACAAATCCCGTTGTGGCGCACTCTCTAGAGAATCAATCAAATCTATTGTTCTTGAAGCTGTTCCAATGTTATTCCGCATAAATAGCATCCCTTGCTGAAGTCGGAGCAGGGTGGGAGCTAACCTTGTGGCCGCACCCATAAATACAGATAGCGTTGCAAAGGATTTTTGAGCGTCTTGAGTTGAAAACTGAAATGCTGCGATTAAAACTGAACCTAGAATGATTGTAGTCTCTACGATGTATTTAGAGATGTTAGGCATAAAGCTCATCTCTGCCTGAGTAGCCGCTAATCTGGCGCGCAAATCTCTGATTTTCTCGACGTAATACATGCGTCTATTTCGAACAACAGATTCTCTATATGTAGAGAGTACCTCAAGAATTTTAGTACTCGAGTCGATATTCAATTCCGAATCTAAAGTTCCTAAATTGCGGGCTCTCACATTCAACATCTTATAAATTGCTCCGGTGATCGCGCCTAATAAGAAAAATGTACTAATCGCAATCATTGGATCGACAACAAACAAGGCGGTTATCAGAATAACTAGTAGCGCTAGATCAGCAACAAAATTTGCTGCATTCGCAAAAACACCCACCATCAAAGATGTGGTCCCGTAAGTCGTCGCAAAAAGTAGTTCTTGGCTAGTCTTTTCTTGAATTTTTAACAGGTTCTGAGAAAGTAACCTCGAAATCAGCTGGCTTGAAAGGAGCGCACTTCTGTATGTAAAGAAATAAAGTGTCTTTCTCGTAAAATAAATTGATATAAAAGTCCTTGAGAGTAAAACAGTTACTGCTGCCAGACCAAGAATTGCTACCTGACTTTGAAATGAATAATCCCCGAGTTGAAGAAATTCGAGTACTTGAGAAATCCTTCCAGTGGGTGGTGATGACTGAATTCCAGTGACCGTCAGAGCTCCGACCACACCAATAAGTGCAATACCAATTACATCTAGAAAGCTCACCAGAATTTGCAATAGCAGAATAATGCCCAGTTTTGTTCTATCCAGCCGCGACAAAAGTCTAGAGTAGCGCCAATACATCTCTCTGACCCGCGTTAATCGCATACTCTATTCTTGCAGATAATCCGACTAAATCCGAATTAATCTATGTTAATGACGCTTTCGTGAGTGCTTAATACTTATACTCATTCAATGCGTAATCTAAGTTTTAGAACTGCCTTTCTAGTTTCTATTGGCTTGTGGATAATCACAGTTGCTTCTAGATTTGCATATAATGGTTTAGTTTTTGGGTTCGATTATGGATTGTTTCACCCCGATGGATCACTCTATGCATTCAAGACTCTCACCCTCATGGGACTTTCCCAGCAAGAAGCTGGTATTCAAGTGGCCAATTGGTATGCCGAGCATGCTTACAAGCTCAATTCAATCGAACCAGCGAGCCTCTTTTTCGACAACAATCCCCAATGGGTTATCTACGGAACCCGTTTGGCGTATCCAATATTATCCATTCCATTTGTTGCACTTATCGGAATGAACGGCTTGCTGATTGTCCCTGCTCTTTCGTACCTAATTCTTTTCATTGGAGTACTGCTGTTGGGACGACACTACAACAGAATCAACCTCTCTTTAGCATTAGTTTTCGTATTTTCCATCTCGACAACAGTGGGACGATGGATGTTGATAAATTCTACGGATTCTCTTCTTGTTGCTCTCACTTCCATGTTTACGTATCTCTGTGTAAAAAAAGTTGATAACAAATACTGGATACCAATTACTTTAACAATAGTAGTAGTTGGTTCTCTTACAAGATTCTCTCTCTTTCTTTGGTTGGGTTTCGCATTTGTGTTATTTACAAAGAAGGAGTGGTTGCGAGCCAGTTTGGTTTCATTGGCAGCGACAATTTGTTTTGTTCCCACACTTTTTCTAGATTTTCAGGCTGCGGTTTTACCTAACGAAGCTGAAACTTCGCTTGTCATGAAGGCGCTCAAATTACCTCTTTCTATGGCAAGAATGGCTTTTTATGACATCGCACAACTTGCAGTTTTGGACCGCATTTTGCTATTAACTCTAAGTATTGGCATCTTGGTTTCCATTAAAAATTTCAGATCATTAAGTGGAAAAACTTTCCTTGCCACACTTTTTATGTTGTGGAGCACGGCGGGGTTAAACGGTACCCCCGGGGTTAACTTCCGTTATGAATTGCCAATACTTTCACTATTGGCGTGGGTTATTATCGAAAACATTAAATTGAGGCCGAATTCGAAAAGCGTTGATACTCAAATCTGAGAATGTTTGATCTCATTAACTTAATTCGTTGTAAAACAATTCCAGAAGTTAGTAAAAGTCCGGCGACTATCAGGGAACCGATTCCCGCAATTAACGATGGAAATTGTTCCACTAAGCCAGTGTTGACATAACCCAACCAAGCTCGCGAAATGAGCATTGTGCTTGCGAATAACCAGGGTAGAGCAAACAAGCTAAAGGCTAACTGGGGACGATTATCCCTAAACAATGAGAGATTCATCCGCAATATCTTTATGCCATCCCGGTAAGTGTTCAATTTTGAGTGTGAGTTGATGTCACGCCCACGATAACTAATCTCAACATTAGTGACGCCTGCTGAGATTAGATATGCGTGCGCATTTAATTCTGCTTCAATTTCAAAGCCAGATGCACCGCCTGGAAATGAATTTACGAAATTAACAGACATAAGTCGCCACCCAGAGAGTGAATCCTTGATCTCCACCTTGTGGAGTTTGCGGCCAATAAAAGTTAAAATTGCGTTACCTAATGAATGACCACGCTTATAGGAAACTTTTCTACCCGGCTCGATTTCGTCGGACTCAATTCGAGTGCCGACAACCATGTCATACCCGTGTTTATTGACTAATTCGATGGCTTGATCAATTGACTCTAAGCCGTATGTATCGTCGGCATCAACCATAAAGACATACCTATGATTTTTACCAACAGATAAAAATCCCTTCCGAACAGCAAATCCTTTTCCTCTTTGTGGTTCTAGCACGACCTTGATTCCTAGAGTCTCGGCTACCTTCACCGTGTTGTCAGAACTGCCGTTGTCAACGAGAACAATTTCTGCCCCTGGGCACGTTTTTTGAATTCTTTCGATTGTGGGTGTAATTGCGAGTTCCTCGTTTAAGGCAGGCAAAACTACAACAAGATCCGAATAATCATTGTCCTTGGGCATTGGATACTCCTAAAAGTTTTTCAATTTGATCTGCGGTCGAGGTTATTGATTTGTTTAGTGCTGCGTTACTTGCCCAATTAAGTGTTCTCATTCTGATGGATGCTTGCTCATGAAAGGCAAGGTTTAGTTTACTAGCAATGCCAGAAGGGGTTAGATTGGTGACGACAAGTTCGGGCGAAATCCCTAAATCTAGCGTGGCATTATTTGGATATTTCAATAAAACGGATGGGGTGCCTACATAAGCAGCTTCAACTGAGGCTAATCCATATCCCTCACGCTTAGAAGGATGCAGCAGTACAAATGAATTTCTTAAATGCATCGCTACAATCTCGTCTGATGCATCCTCGACTATATTTATCTGCTTAGCAGCATCTTGATTCATTTCTAGTAGTTTCTTCATTGACGCCAACGAAGGTCCTTTCCCGATAACCCAAAAATTTCCAGTCCATCCGCTCTTGATAAATTCGATAACTCCTTGAATGGCCAAAAGCGGTTGCTTTTCATCCACAAATCTCCCGAGGAACGAGATGTCATTTCTTAGTTTGGCATCATCTTGTGGTTGTACAAAAAAAGGGCTGCAAAGTCCTGATAATTGCATAACATTCTTTCTAACTGGATGAAGGTTTAGTCTTTCTAGTGAGCTTGATGCTCTCTCTGTGTAAACAATTCGAAATTTTCCCACTTGGAGGGCAGCAAGTTGAATTACCCAACCAACTACTCCGGATAGAATTCCAGAATATTGAATCCAATACTTTATAGGCCAAATCTCAAACCATTCAACAAAAGTGGTTGTACGTTTTCTACGTGACCCAACTAAGCCGACTGGGAAAACGGATAATATTGGGACTGAAGTGGCATAGATGGTGTCTGCCTTAATCGACCGAAGTTCACGGTAACTAGATATCGCAAACCTAATAGCTTGGCGCTTTGATCTCACTCCGCCAGCCAAGTAAAACCATGGCTCGGAAGTTATTGAGCGATATTGCACGCCATTTCGATTTTCATTCACTCCAGTTGCATTAAGGTAAAGGACTTCGTGGCCTCTTCGTGACAATTCCGTGGAAAGCTGACTAAACCATCGCTCGACTCCACCTTTGTTTTCAGGAAAAACTGCTTCACAAAGAAATACTATTTTCATAATCTTGTTGCGCTGTCGAATAGATCAATCCATTGCCCTGCGACTCTATTGGGTTCTCGTTCATTCAATATCTTCGAGCGTATTGAATTGGGAATAGACAGATGTTTGGTTCCAATTATTTTCGCTTCATCTATCTTCGTGATTAAATCCTTGATGGTTTTAAAATAATTCACATCTGGGAAACTAAAACGGCGTAGATCTGCATTATCCGCCAGTAAGATTGGATTTTTATTAGCAACTGCCTCAACAATATTCATACCATCGCCCTCAAATTCCGAAGCAACAATTACAATCGATTCAGATGAAATTTGATTCCATGGGTGATTTATAAAACCATGAAATGTAATTCCAGCAGAATTGAAATTTTCTTTCAGGAATTTCATATCAGGTCCATCACCGAAAAAATCTGCAGTTGAATGTGTTTGTTGTGCTGCGAAAGCAATTATTTCTGGATGTTTTGCTTGATTTAGGCGCCCGACAAATACAAGGTCTGCCGAGACAAATCCGTCGCGCGGAGACGCCTGAATATGGGAATTTGGTATGAACACAGGTTCCATTGAATATGGCCAAATTAAAGTTTTATCGCGAGAGACTGTGATCCACTTTGCTCGCCGCCAATTTAGAATGGTTCGCACAAAAAAGCCTAATACTCTTCGGCCGTTCCAGGGTCTACTTGTGTGCTCAACAACAAATATATCGCTTTTTACTGGCGCACACAGAGAAACATAAAGTTCGGGAAGTTCGCAATTCACTAAGAGTATATCTGGATTTTCAATTTTCAAATGTTGACGAAATTTGATGAGATTTCTAAAAGTGCCTAAAAGACCAGAACCCCACTCTCGACCAATCACCGCCACATTGTCTGGTGGAATCTCTGTATGCACATCTTTGTTAAGAGCAACTATTTTGACACATAAGCCTTTGAATCTAAGAGCTTCAAACAACCTCATCATAGAAATTTCGGCACCACCACCAGAAATGGAATTCGAGATAATTACTACTCTCTTACTTAATACGGAATTCACACTTAACCTTTCAATTTCTTGCGAAGCCATCGAGCAAATCCAAAATTTCTGAAGGCATAGACATTAATTGATTTCGCAATATGAAATATTAAACGATGTGGCAAGGACGCATTTTTTATGGATGCGAACGAGAATTCTTTAAGCCATGCTTGATTTGAAGCAATGTGAGAATTCCACAATTTGAAATCTGTCTTATAAAAGTAGTTTACTAGGTACCAATTTGATAAAATCCAATCATTTAAATATTTTCGTTTCTGATAATGATTTGTTGCGTGGAGTGTACTGATTACAATTGGCATCCCAAAGAAACTGTGCGCATAACCATTTCTGACGCGTCTTTCTTCCTCTGCTTGGTTTTCAAGAGAACGAATTGATCTCAGATAAAGATCAGACTCACGAACCAGCGAAACATTTATTCCTGCTAAAGCTATGCAGGAACCTTCGATAGCGGCTAACTGGCCCCATCCTGTCCAATTCATTTGAACGCCCGAGTCAAAGTTTCTATCCATATCTTTAGTTCGGTAAACGACAGAACTGATCAGCCCAAATGGGATATCTTGATTGGTTTGATCAAATACGGAATACACTTTTCTAATTCCAAGATTCTCGGTTGAACTCCCAACAAGGACATTTATTTCTTTTTTGGTAATTAGATTTTTAGATATCGTCTCAATGAACTTTTCGGAGACGGCATCGTTAGATGACAGAATCCAGAGGTAATCTGCTTCAAGCCGTATTGCGTGCATAAAGCCTTGCGTTATATTAATATCTCCGGAAATGCCAAACGGAAATATGTTCGCATGATCACAATTTTTCGTGAGTTCTAGTCGTTCTATTTCTGAGAATTCGACTCCGTTGCATGAAATCATGACTTTGATATCGAGAGTAATCTTATCGGTCTGGTTTCTCTCGATAGCACGTATTTTTTTAGCTTGATCCAAGGCAAGTTGAAAGTCCAAATGGCAGGGTAAGTAGACCAATAAGGTCTCTTTTTCTGTTTCTGACAAGCCCGGCAACATGACCAATAGTCTACATTGCGCAGGTTTAATCTACTTGAATAGGGAGTTAGCCAGGCAAGTTGAACCAACTCAAGTAAAGTTAATGTGTGAGCCTGAAAATCAAAATCTGTGGAACAGGTCAACCCACCTTGAGGTCACAGGAAATTTGTCCTCCGCTTTCTGATGAACTAATTAAACTTGGATTTATAATTGAAGATGATGCTCATAAGTCAGACTTTCTCATTAGCTTAAACCATGATCAGAACGTTTACAGTTCGTTTAGAAAATTTGGTGGAAAGATAGAGAAAGCAGTATTGATCCGACTTGAACCTGCAGCAGTTTTCCCAGCACAACATAGGCCACGTATCGAGAATCTTTATGGGCACATCATTACACCGGGAAATCCGGTAACAACACCTCCTGTCCCATGGCCATATTATTTCAATCAGAATCCCCTTCACCCTGAGATAAGAACTCCTTCATTGGAGCAGGTAATCTCAGAGGCTGTAAAGCAGAACGTTTTTGAATTTGAACAGTGGAAGCAAAGACCGATTAGATTTTCTATAATTGCTTCGAACAAGGTAAGTCCTATTTCAAAGAATAACTACAAATTACGCCGCCAGCTAGCACAGTCACTGCCGAGCGAGCTTTTGACAATTTATGGTGGCCTATGGAACTCCAATCTACCTAGTCGAATAAAACATAGGGCTCAAGTATTGAATTTTGCTCTACACTCAAGAATTTTTCCAAACATCTTTGAGATTTATGGGAATCTATTTAGACGCTATCACTCGGTTATTGGGACTATACGTGATAAACATGAAATTATTCGAAAATCGCAATTCAGTTTAGTGATTGAAAATGACAACAACTACGTCAGCGAGAAGTTGATTGACGCCCTAGTCGGTGGTTCTATTCCAATTTATTTTGGGGGAGAATATCAACGACTTGGAATACCATCAGGACTGGCGATCAAAAATCTCAATTCTGTAACAGAGATAGTAGATTACCTTGAAAATGTTTCACAGCAGGAAATTCTAGACTTCCAACATAAGTTATTAGGGTGGCTTCAAACGCCATCTTTCCATCAGTACTGGGCTGGGGACAATGTTTTTGCTACTATCGCAGTTGAGATTTCCGAGTACTTTAGAAAAGTGGTTCCGTGATGTTTACGTATTGCTTGTTGACTAAAGGTCGGCGAGAGTACTTGCCAAGTATTTTGGAATCTCTAGAAGGTGCACTCCAAAGTTCGGACGTTCAAGTTATTGTTATGGATAACGGTTGTCCTAAAGATGTTTCAAAGATGCTTTCAGACTGGTGTGGGGCGTCAGGAGAGAGAAAACACTACGTAAGGTTTGATATAAATGATCCTTCTGCACCACGAGTATGGAACATGCTTCGAAATTTTGAAGTTAGGTGGGTTTCATTTCCTGGAGATGATGATGTTATCCATCCCGAATTTCTTCAAGATGCAAGAACTCTGATTGAACAGACAAAAGAGCTCACCGCAATAGCATCAAGCATGCGCATAATTGATTCGGATGGAAACCCCACAGGGCAGGTTCGAGAACCACTCGAATATTTTGGTGACCGAGTCCAGTATTTAGCGTCTTCATTTCACGAGCCGCCCTTCCTCTTTCCTGGTCTGTTCATTAACTTCAATAGAATTACGATGCCACTTCCAAATTCGCGATACATATTTGACTGGTGGTTATCGCTGAATTTGATTTCACTTGGATCAATCGTGAGTACTCCAAAAATTTCTATTGACTACCGAGTTCATGAAGATCAAGAGAGTGCCTTGGCTCCCAACAGACGTAAGTATTTTGAAGCTCAAGTTATCCTCTCTCGTTTTATTCAAGAGGAAGTTTTCCAAAATTTTCTCTCTGGGCTCTCTGATGCAGATAAGATTGAATTCTGGAAGTTGCTTGCTGCTCGTGGGCCGATTTATGGTGATGCCGAATATGGGAGGGCACTTATGCTTTCCTTGTCTATCTTAATTGCAGATTCCATGAATGATTCAACTTCTTCGGCTAATCTTTTGGGAATGTTTGCAGCCGCAAATGGCGCTTTTCTCCGTTCAGGAGAATCTAATTCCTTCGTTTCGAGCAGGTATCCAAACATATCTATGTCTGGTAGCAACTTTCGCTTGATGGCTGTCGACGGTACCTGTTCTGAACTCACTCAACTAACTGTCGCAATGAACTGTGTTGACAACGAATCAAGATGTTTCACTGTCGGATGCCAACATTCCAAAAGATCGGCACAGTTCAAAGTAGACTGTGATCTACTTGAAAAGTCACCCGAAGGTCTTCTGGATTTGCTAATTGTCCAAATAACCAAGAAGCTTGAGATGAGTGGGACTCTTGATTTCAAGATAACCCCTGTTGAGCGAAGGATTCTCAGTTTGCTTCGTTCTCTAAAGATATTCTTCCCAACGCATTTCATTTCAATACTGCGTAAGAGAATAAGCAAATGAGAGTAATTCTCTTGGCGGGTGGTTACGGAACCAGAATCTCTGAGGAGACTTCAGACAAGCCTAAACCAATGGTGTTAATCGGGAATAAACCGATTTTATGGCATGTAATGTCTATCTATGCCCGACAGGGATTCACTGATTTCGTAATCGCTGGTGGTTATAAATTCGAAGTTGTTGATAATTGGGTGAAAACTACAAATTTTGATGGCTGGACGGTCTCGGCCGTCGACACCGGTTTGGATACACAAACTGGCGGCCGTATCAAACGGTGTATGGAGATTATTGGTAAAGAATCTGTATTTGTGACATACGGAGATGGTGTTGGGAATGTACCAATCGCAAAAGTGCTTGAGGTCCATGAAGCACGCGGGTTGCTTGCTACAGTAACGGCCGTTCATCCGCCGGCACGATTCGGAGTCGTAGAAATTGAAGAAGGTAGAGTTACCCACTTTGGCGAGAAAGACCACACCAATGTTGGTTGGATAAATGGTGGGTTCTTTGTTTTAGAGCCCGAGGTGATTGAGTATATTCATGATGACAATGAGCCTTTCGAAAAGTATTCTCTTCCTCGCCTCGTTGCCGATAATCAGCTAGGTTCATTTGAGCACGAAGGATTTTGGCAACCCATGGACACTTTACGCGAAAAAAACTTACTCGAAGCCGTTGTCGCCGAATCGATTCCACCATGGCTAAAATTCGAAAATTAGAACTTAAGCCATTCAACCCAACGAGATATTGATTGCTCTATCTCGACGTTTTGAGTCACCTTCGTGAGCGCAGATAGCGGGAAGTATTCATCCACCGCACCGAATTCTACTGCCTGAATTATACCTGTATTTTTTGTTACTCGATTGATGATTAGAGCGAGTTCTTGCATCGTTATTCTGGTATACGACCCCAAATCAAAAACTTCACTACTAAAGTTTTCTGTTTGTCTCAGTATATTCACAACTAAGTCTGTCGGATACAAGTAACTCCTCACGGTTGATGGATTGCCTTTAATTTGTATCGATCTTCTTGAAATAGCATCATTTAAAAAATTTCCAACTGCAAAGTGATCAGTGAGTGAAATCCCTGGCCCTGCAAAAGCATATAGTCGTATATTTTTAGCTATGATTTTTCCATCATCGGCAGCCTTTAAAACCAAACTTTCGCTAACCCGTTTACCGTGCAAGTAAGCGTCTTTTGGCAAAGACAAATCGAGTGCCGTCTCGTTGACTCTCTTGCTTACGATTCCTGAACTCAAATTTATAAATACTGATTTTTTCTCACCCGAACACGAGCGGAGGAGATTTTCAGTACCCTGCACCGATCCTCTGAGGATCTGCACAGCATCTTCACCACCTCGTTTGGGCACCGATGGAGTTGCCGCATTTATGATCAAATCTGGGTTGAAGTTAGTACCTAAATCAAAGTTTGAAATTTCACCTTCAAGATACTTTACCCCTGGAAAATTACTCCGAAAATCGTTGCTAATCGTTCTGGCTAAAGCTGTTACTTCAAACCTTGTGTCTAGGTTGCTGTTGGCATATTCAAAAAATGATAGAAACCAAGACCCAACAAAACCAGTTGCTCCAGCAATAAAAATAGTTTTATCGGAGTGGGCTGATAAGAATGAATCTGAGTTGCGCGCAATTTCGGCAAGATCGGATTTCTTGTATTGTTTCATAGCCCTCCAAGGCTGAATGATACTAGAATTGAGAAATGGAATCCCATACTCAAATTGCGATTTTTGACTTAGACGGCACATTAGTTGATTCAGTTGAACAAATTGCTGAAAGTCTCAATAAGGCACGACTCGATTTCGGGTTTCCCGCCCAGCCTCTGACTTTTTATCAAGACTTAGTTGGTTTACCGGTGAGTGAATTACTCTCCGATATTGAGATTTCGGCAGAAGATTTCACAGATCTTGTCAAACACTTTCGTAACTATTTGGTGCTGGACATCCAACAAGGCCGTAATTTAGTATTTGCGGGCGTCTTAGACACCTTAGAACTTTTTGCGAGTATGCGGGTGGGATTAGCGGTGGCTACAAGTAAGCCGACAAAGGTTGCGATTGAAGTTGTAAAGCATTCTCCCTTGCGAGAGTTTGATTTGTATGTCCAAGGTACGGATGACTTTCCGCCTAAACCGGACCCTGAAGTCATTTTGCGAGTTTTGAGACACTTTTCCCCCACTCCTTCATTTATGGTGGGGGACAGAATGGAGGACATTTATGCCGCTCGCGCGGCAGCTATACCATCTATCGGAATTGCATCCAGCGCACACTCGGAGGCCGATTTAATGGGCGCTGGTGCTACGTTAACATTTAAGACATTTGAAGGTTTCTTTCAGCGCTTAAAGTCTGATGTCGCTTTAATTCCAAACCTGTCAAGACTCTGACTACAATGATGCTTGAAAACACTTAGAAACCTGAGGGTGAATATGAAAATTTCAGATTTTGTTATTCAAGCCTTCGTCGACTTAGGCCTCGATTCCGCATTCTCAGTTACCGGCGGAGCCGCAATGCATCTCAACGATTCTGTTGGGGAAAATCCTCGAATTTCTGTTATGTATATGCACAATGAACAATCCTGTGCCATGGCAGCTGAGGGCTACGCCCGAATTGCTCGAAAGCCGGCTTTGGTAGTAGTCACGGCTGGACCTGGGGCGATAAATGCGTTTAATGGGGTATTCGGTGCTTACACTGATTCGATCCCAATGATCGTTATCTCAGGTCAGGCACGCAAAAACACTCAGCGCAGTCACTTTGGATTGCATGAACTTCGCCAATTAGGCGACCAAGAAGCCCCGATCCTAAATATGGTTTCAGAGATTACGAAGAAAACTTATGAAATTACAGACGAAATGACAGGGGTTGAGATTGCATCTCTACTAGTGGACGCTCACTCCACCGCTACTTCTGGGCGACCAGGACCTGTGTGGATCGAAATTCCGGTCGATGTACAAGCTTTACAAATTGAGCCGGTCTCGATTGCAGTTGAAGAGAATCAAAAATTAGAATCAACATCCCAAGAGACAAAGAATTTGCTTAAGGAATTACTCAAAAGGATTTCAATTTCAAAACGTCCAGTCTTGTTGTTAGGTTCCGGAGTCCAAATTTCCAAAACAGAAAAACAGGCAATAGCACTCGCTGAAAAGTTGATGATTCCAGTGCTCACAGCATGGAGCCACGATGTTATAAGTTCTGATCACCCATTATTCTTTGGCCGACCTGGAACAATTGGCACACGTCCTGGAAATATGATTCTGCAAAATTCAGACCTGTTGCTTGTTTTAGGTTCAAGACTGAATATCAGGCAAATTAGCTACAACTATGATGCCTTCGCGCCGAAAGCCTTCAGAGTTCATGTCGATATCGACAGCGAAGAATTCAAAAAGCCTTTTCCTAAGATGGATCAGGTCATTCATATGGATCTGCGAAATTTCTTCGAAGATTTGAATCCTTTCCTCGTTTTGGATCAGTCGGCCATCGATAAAACTGATTGGATTTCTTGGTGCCAAAGGGTTCGCGATAAATACTCAGTCAAAGATAGCGACTATTCTGTAAAACGCGATTCGATCAACGCCTATCACCTCATTCCCGAAATTATCAGACATGCAGCGAATGATGTGATTTTGGCGTGTGGCGACGCAACAGCATGCATTGTTCCTTTCCAAACCGCACACTTAAGAAGTGAAATGAATATGTTTAGTAATAGTGGTTGCGCCTCAATGGGTTACGACTTGCCTGCCGCCCTTGGTGCAGCGGTTGCGGATCGCAAACGACCTGTGATCTGCTTCGCCGGCGATGGAAGCATAATGATGAATTTGCAAGAACTTCAGACACTCTCAACTTCCGGCCTTAATATCGTAGTTGTGATATTGGACAACGGTGGGTACTTGTCTATAAAACAAACGCAAACTAACTTCTTTGGACGTTTTCATGGGTCGAACTCCGCTTCAGGTGTCACATTCCCAGATTTCGTTAAAGTTGCAAGTTCATTTGGTTTACCCGCTGACGAATTAGATCCTGAAAACTGGCGATCCCAATTATTAAGATTACTAACGTTGGATGGGCCACGCGTTATTGTTGCAAAATTGGATCAGGAGCAAGAATTCGAGCCAAGGCTAAAGAGCAAGATGGTGGATGGAATAATTAAGACTCCCGCATTGGAAGACATGTACCCGCATCTTAACAACACGGAACTTTCTCAAATTATGGGAGAAATCTAGGTTGAAACTCGACATCAAAAAGAGTGACGATGTTTGGATTTATGGTTCGGGTACTTTTGCGGAATCAATCATCTCCAAGTTGGAAAATATGAGTTTTGTGATTTCTGGAGTGATAGATCATATGAACGTCGGCAAGAAAATTACTTCATCTAGAAGTTCTTACACTGTGAAATCTTTATCGGAAGTAAGTTTAGTTCCTGAATCCCAAGTTGTTTTGGCTATCTGTAATTTAAATGGCAATCTAAAAAATATCTCTGAACTGTTCGAACCAGATATTCGAGTAACGTCACCCGTCGAATTATTCCAAATGTTTTCAGAGCAAGGTATAGACTCAGAGAATTACTGGCTTTCTACAGACTTTGAGCTATTTTCTAGAGATGTTTTAGATATACAGAAGTTTAGAAAGAAATTGAGTGACGATGAGTCAAAAGACTTATTCGATGGAATTCTGAATTACAGAAGGTACGGGCAGATTATTGATTTGCCCACCCCCAGACCGCTAAAAGAACAGTATTTAGCTAAGGAGTATTCCACACCCCCGAAAGATCTGAGAGTTATTGAATTGGGAGCCTGCCAGGGTGAGAATTTGGGCCATTTCTTAGATGCAGGGCATTCATTTATAGATGGGTTTCTTTTCGAACCCGATGCAAGTAATTTGAAAGTCCTTAGAGATCGTCTCTCATTACTAAATCTAACTTCTCTCGAATGCCATCAATTGGGCGCTTGGAATGAAAGTGCCACACTAAAATTTCAAACATCTGGTGACGCGGCGGCGGCTATATCAAACGACGGCGACATTTCTATCGACGTTGTGGCTTTGGATGACTTTATACCGACAGAATACAGCCCTAATTTTATAAAAATGGATATCGAGGGAGCTGAGATGGAAGCATTGAGGGGTATGACAGCTTTAATTGAGAATCATCACCCACATCTTGCGATCAGTGTTTATCATAAGCCTTCAGATCTCTGGACAATTGGGAATTTTCTGCACCAAAGATTTCCAGGTTCCTATAGTTTCTATTTGAGGATGTATGGTGAGCAGACTTTCGACACAATTCTTTATGCAGTTCCCTTTTCGAGCAAGTAGATTTGGACTTCCGTCATCAAAGTTATTTACAAATCGTTTAGAATTATAGATGGATTCTTGGGTACTGCAAGTCAAATTCACTACTATCGGTATTTCTCTTGTTCAATAAGGGTTAGTCAGTCCCGATCGTATTAATTGATGTGTTCGGTTAGATACCACGATTTTCAATCAGATTCCGTAAATCTATATTTTCGGAGTATGGGCCATTCACATTGATGATTGTTACGGGCGCACCTTTCTTTAGATTCTCTTTAATTTCTAAACCGTTCAGTAGCTCTCTAGTAGACAATTGCCCCTTCCTTAATGGGACTGCCAGCTGAAAGTCTTCAGAGAAAGTACGACTATCTACGATGTATCCAGCTGGTAGATCTCTCTTTGCGTAGACTCCGCGGACTAATGCGTCAAGGTACTTAATTTCTTCTTTAGTGACAATCCTTCGGTTCTCGCTACTATTCCCGCTCATTTCTTGTGCTTTATGAAAAGCTCTAAACCACTCATCGACTTGATGCGGCAAGGAGCAATAATTGGAAACTGGGACTTCATTAAATTCAATATCAATATGACGCTCCCAAGTTCTGGCTCCCTTCGCATAACTGATCAGCATCGAGGAGTGCCAGTCGTGGTATTCGTGTGAAGAAAATCCGATCACGTGATTTGGGTATCGCGTCTTCAAGTAGTCGATTTGTGCTAACTCAAGTTGATCATCCTCTGAGGGATAAAGACTCACACAATGGTTAAGGGCTAGAGGGATGTTTCGATTTTCAAAAAATGCAACAAGGTCGTCTAAAGATTTCTCGCTCGCGCCACCACTTGAAGCTATCACTGGGCGCTTGGTGCTTCCTATTGCTTCAAGTAAAGACCAATCATTGATATCGGAGCTCGCAATTTTGATGATGGGAAAGTCAAGAGCATCGCACAATGCGACTGATGCCTCATCGAAAGGGGTAGCCATGGGAATGCAGCCTGCCTTCGTAACCGCGTTTGCTAACTCTGCATACTGCTCTCGAGTCATCTTCGTAGCTTCTGTTTTCTTGATGTAGCGCAAATCCTGGTTACCTTTGAACTCATCATGAACAAAATTGTCAACATCGCGAAACTGAAATTTAATTGCTGCCTTTATATTGTTGTACCGAACGACTGTCGCGAATTCCTGGATTATTCGTTTCCCTCGAGCCAAATCTCCCCAATGGTTGTTTGCCGCTTCAAGCACAAAAAGGTTTTCGAAAATCTGTCTATCTCGCTGGCTAACTGGCTGCATTAGGAATCCTTTGCGCTATCTTTTGTGTCGATCTTCGACGAGCTACGTATCAGTAGGCACTGTATTACAGAACTCGTACTAAAATCAGGTGTACTGATCGTGTTTCTTGCGACAATTAGGCTCACCCCAAGGGTTTCGGCTATTTTTTCGAAAGACTTTTCCGAAAAAAAGGTCAAATGTTCGGATTGCGTCAGCATTTTCGTTGGGGCTACCCTGCGACCTGTTGCGGGATGTGCACTTTTGGCCCAGAATTTTGGGTTTAACGAGTATATCTGTTGTAAAAGAAACCTTCGGATGGACATCCGATACTTGTTTATCTCGGGAATCCCATATGGAACCTCCACATAGACCTGATCTGTCTTATCAAATAATTTCTCCAATTCAGAAATTGGATCCACAACATGCTCGAGAACGTGTGCATAAATAATAAGATTTGCATATGGCGCGTTTTCAATGCTATCTATTCGTCGGACGTTTGCACTGAGTTCTTTTTCCGAAAGTTCAATTACGATCTTATTTGACACAAAGTCAGGAATGTACTGACCTCGATCGCCTCCAACATCAATCATCACGTCGCACTCAAAGATTTCATTTGACATGAGAAATTCAGTTAATGAAATCTTCCTTGAATTAACCCACTCAACTGAGTCATGGTTGCTATTGTAAGATTCTGTATACCAAGGTTCCCACTTTGACCTCAATTTTAGGTAATTACTACCTCGGTAATCTCTATATATTTTTGACATTTCTTCGTCCGTATAGCGTTTCGAAAAAAATCCAGTATTACAAATTTCACAGAGGTAAAACTTTGAAATTCGTGATCTGATCCCAAGTTCTCTAACCCAAGGTGAAATAGTTGCGGGTGCTCCCAAATTAGATTCCCGACCACACAATGGACAGTTTGCTATACGATTAAAAAACATTTAACCCTACCCAACGAATCGGAAAATCTCTGAGTTCCTATTGTGTCAGACAAAGTCTCGAAAACTAATTGAATCAACCTAGGTGCGCTTCGCTTGTGTGCTGAGTGCGGCCGAGCCCTACGGGTCTGACGTTTTGATCCTGTGGAACATCGACTTGTGTCACGAGCGAGATTCCGACCACTTGGATACTATGTTCTGCAACCTCTGCTGCAATAAGTACTTCATATGTCGAGACATTACAGAGCGCAAGTGCGTACACATCCCGCAGAGTTTGCCGCGCTTAGGCGCTCCGATCGGAGCGCTTGCTGGGGCTAGCCTGTTGCAGAGGCGAGCTGCAGCATGTTTTTTACTCACAGGATTGCTTTGTCGTTTCAGTTTTGGGGTCCCGTAACCGATAGTCATCTAAATTGGAGACCGGTAGCTAGGACCTAGAAATCTCAAAGTTTTTCAATTTATTTTGAGGATTAATCGCCCTGTGTAATCTATGTATTGAAAATAAGGTTTAGGCTTAAAAGAATTGAAATACTCATCAACGGCACTCCTAGATCCTTCCCAATGGCCGTAATCATCGACTATCAGACACCCTCCTACAGAAAGTTTTGGGTACAGAATTTCAAGTTCAACTTTAGTTGATTCATACCAATCTGTATCTAATCTCAAAACCGATATTTTCTTAGGTAGAAGGTGCTCTGAGTTTAAAGTAACGGCAACATCACCCTGAACGAAGCGAACGTTTAACTCTAGTAAATTTCGAATACGAAACTGCTCTTTGACATCGTCAAGAGAAGCGTAGTACATCCTGTTGTAGCCATCCATTTTGGAAGAATCGTACTCCTCGTAAGCTTTTATTCCTTGCAAGTCGATATCTACTTCGGTTGGCTGGGTCATTCCAGCAAAAGTGTCATACAACCAAACCATTTTATCTGATCCATACAATTTGATCATTTCTGCTGCAACTATTGAATTTCCCCCACGCCAAACACCACACTCAACAAAATCACCTTCGATGTCATTTGTAATCACATATTTACAAGTCATCAAGGTCGCGAGCAGTCTCTCGAAAGAGGCCATTGTTAAATTATTCTCCAAAACGTATTCGATAATTTCACATTCGGCTGAAGTTAATTCAGCCGGGTAGCTCCTGGACACTTTCTTAAACTTGACCAAATCGTAGTTAAGGCTTCTGAGAAATTTCTTGACTATCTTTTTCCCGAATTTCATACTTAAAGATACCACTCAAAATCATTCCTTACACATATTTCGCGGAGTTGACCTAATTTTGCTAGTTAGTTTGATTTACTGTTCAGCGTTTTGAATTAGCCACCTTGAGTGCTGACGTGAATTGAATTAGTCCATTCGCAAAATGGATAACATCTATAGGTTTTAAACCTGGTACTAAATGTTCCAATTGTTGTTGCAAGTTAAGAGTCATAGCGACCTTAATTTAGAGATGATTCTGTTGGCTAGTTTTCAACGGCAATAGGATTGAGCGCGGAATCTTAGGAACGATCACCCAGTAAGAAAACTTGCATAAGGTTTTTATAATTCGATTACATCTGCGCTCCTAGACTCTGGAACAGATCTTCAAGCATCAAATTGTTTCCCTAACTTCCCCTCAGATTCTCGACTTCGCTTGCGACCATGATTTTAACCATTGACTCGAAGGTTGTAGATGGTTTCCAGTTAAGCAATTTGTGTGCTTTGTTCGCGTCTCCCACCGTCCTTGACAATTCGTTTTCGCGAAACAATTTAGGGTCTTGATAAACATAATTTTGAAGTTCTCCCGCCAGGTCCGCCGAATGTAACGCTGCTTTTATAAAATCTCTTACACTACGGCTTATCCCTGTAGCTACGACAAAATCCTCTGGGGATGAGTGCTGGAGCATGGACCACATTGCTTGTACATAATCTCCAGCAAACCCCCAGTCCCGCATGGGCTCTAAAGAGCCGATAGTTATTTCTTTCCTCAACCCAAGAGATATCTCAGCGGCTCCCCGGCAAATCTTTTTCGAGACGAAGGCTTCTCCACGATAGGGACTCTCATGATTGAACATAATTCCGCAAGAAACAAAGATTCCATTCTGGCGTGCTAACCCAGAATGCAGGTGGGCAAAAGTCTTTGAGTGCGCGTAAGGAGATGCCGGGTTGAACGGAGTCAATTCATGTTGAGGGAATTCTTTAGTTTGGCCAAACATCTCTGAACTTGAGGCTTGAAAAAGCTTAACCGAGTCTTTGATCTTCAGTGTTGAAATGGCACGAATTATTTTTAATGGCCCTTCTGCATTTACTTCGTGCGTCAATTCAGGCTCTAGGAAGGATTGGGGCACGGAACTAATTGAGGCCAGATTATAGATTTCGTCAGGCTGAACTTTATAAATCGTTTTAAGAATACTTTCAAATTCAAGAATCGACATCGATAAAACTTTGATTGATGGATTAGCTTTTTTCAAAAATTTCACACTTGGTGCTGTCATTGACTTTGATGTTGTGGCAGTAACTTCATAACCTTTATCTACCAATAAACGAGTTAAGTAAATCCCATCTTGACCGGTCGCTCCCGTTACTAGTGCCTTTTTCATATCCGTAAAATAGCGCACTAGTTCCATATCTTAAGACTTGGCTCTTACCCTTAGGAAGATATTTCTGGCCTGCAGGCTTTTTTATCTTTGAGTCCCCACTCTTCTGTACTTTTGGGGCCAGCTGAAATGGGATTGTTCTTTTGAGCTTTCACTAAATGACCTAGTGTTTTCAGGTATTTGTTATTACAGAAATAGCGTTTCCCTAGTGAAAACTTTTGCTTTGGTGTGTCAATTTACTGCAGATAGCAGAGTCGCCTCTGGGATTTGAGCCCGGGACCTATGCATTACGAGTGCGTTGCTCTACCCCTGAGTTAAGGCGCTGGAGTTTACTTGGATATAGTTTAACGTTCCCTTGACTTTTCGTAAGAGTGAAGAATCGACTCAAAATCTTGGATCGTATTTTCATAAATATTTAAGGATTGCGGGTTTGCTATGTGGGTGATGTGGGGCTCCAAGAGCTGTTTTAATTCTGTGGGTGACCGCATAGATGGCACACCTAACTCCTGATTGGCTAATTCTCTAAACTTCTCGCTGTTGTAGTCAATATCTGCAAACTCACACTCTAATGAATCTGCAATATACTTAACGTATCGCATTCCATCTGGACTTTCATTGAAAGTTACACCCCACTCATAATCCATATCCAAATATGAAGTTGATAGATACTTATGAAGTAACGTGATGTTCTTTTCCATGTATGCCGCATAGAATAAACCACTGCCAATTCCGCCAAAAACTACATTTTCATAACTTGCGAATATTGCAATCGTGTTCAAAATAAAATTAGGCCTTCCACCGATTGGTGAACCAGCCAGCCGCCTTGCGCTATATCCTAAACCTGTGTGCTCCATCTGGCCGCTAAACCCAGAGCAGACTATGTTGAAGCCCATGCTCTTGTAATAACCATAGATTTGTGGATTTACATACTCGACCCAATAGAGACATACGGTCGCTTTTGTTGGAGAGTAGTGCTCGGTGAAGAGTTGAACTTGACTTTCTGCATTTTGTTGGCTGAATTCGTTTCCATGTACAGGAAAGAATAATGTGTCTCTCTCCGCACTCAGGTTTTGTATCTTAAACTCCCTCAACGTGTCTCTTACCGCCGCGTGCGCATAAATGAATGGGGCTCCGATCGCGATCGTCATCGGGTCATCAATCTTCGACCTCATTATTCTTGCTTCAGCCCAACTTAAGTAGAGATACCTCCCAGAGGGAAATTTGCGAATTCCTTTGCCAGAATCTAGCGCCCAACCATGCTCTACAGAACCTTTGATCATGGCTTTATTACCCAATTGGGCATGACTAATCAGAATTTCTCTATGTCCGTATAGAAATTGCTCTGAAAACTCCACTAAGGGTCCTGAAAGGCTTCTGTCTATTCTTTTCAAAACTCTCTGGACATTCCTGACTAGTTTTCCCATTTTTATTCCTCCGAAGCTCCCGCTAAGGATAGCCGAGAATTTCAAAAATCGTTGGCTTCTCGGTTAGCGTGAGCCAAAGACTCGATTTTCGCAAATTAATGTCTAGCCAATGGGAACGCTCTGCTTATATTGAATTCATCTTGAATATGATACTGGCCGAAACAACCTTGCTGTCTGGAAAAGAAAAATCTTTCAAATTTACATCGAAACTCAGTCGCCTACAGTTGAAATCTATATTTTTGAATATGCTACAAGCACCAGCTTTGCAGAGTCCCCACTGAAGTTATCATCTAATTATCCGAATTTTTCTTGGAAATCTATGTCTACGCGTGCCTTATTGGGTTACTCTACTCTTTGTGGAGAAGAATGGTGCCGTTATACGGGCTGTAATGGAATCAGTTGGCCTCACTAATTTCAAGAAATTTTATCAATCGCCTCTTTTTAATTTATTAAACTTTCCTGATGGATTTCAAGTTACAACACTCGGATCTCCACTAGTGTTGGCGTGAAATGAGATCTCTTGGGGCGGTTGTCTGTACTTTGAATTCAGAAGCTTCCATTGAAGCCTGCCTTCGATCTTTAATTGACTCTAAAATAGATCAGATTGTGATCGTAGATGGGGGTAGCAGTGACCGAACAATTGAAATTTTTCATTCGCTTGGACTCAACTACCTAACTGATCCAGGCAAGGGTTTAGGATTAGCAAGAAATATCGGAGTAGGAGCTCTGCACACGGATCTCGCTCTTATAGTTGGTTCAGATAACATCTTTTCGGAAGACACCATAGTTGCAATGAAGCAAAAATTAGATGACGGATTCTTGGGTGTAAGTTGCCGAACAAAAGTTGTTTCACAAGGTTATCTAAGTTTTTGCTTGAATTCTATGTGGGCGGCTAAAATCCGGCCTGGGGAAAAAAGCTATATCGGCACACCGCAGTTGTTCGAGCGGAAGCTGTTGATAGATTTCCCTTTCTCGCTGAATAATTCCTTTTCAGATGACACGGAGCTGTGTTCACGGCTAATCACTAATCTTAACGGAGGCTTTTTTACGGTGCCGAATTTTTGCGAAGAATTAGGAAAATCAAATTTCGTTGAACTTAAAAAAAGGTATCAAATTTACGGTTTGTCAGATTGGGAGATATATTCTCAAAATAGCGAAACGTGGGCATTGCGAAGAAAATTTATCTCACTTTTGCATCCCTTGAGAACAGAATTCCTAACTTACATTCGCCATCAATCGCCTTTGAAATCATTACTTACCTTACCAATTTTAGTCTATGTAACGTTTATTAGGTATAAATCATGGATGCGTAAATCGATTAGGACCTATAAAAAAACAGATTAGCGAACTCGAAATAGAGGTACCAGCGGTTCTACCTCTAAGCTTTTCCGAACTCCTCCACTGTTCAATGCAGTCTTTAGCCGACGTAAAACTGTCTCATACTTTTCTAGCAAGAAGGCTATCTGTTGGGGTCCCATTGATGTTGTAACATTATGAGTGTTCAGTACGAGAACCCCCTCTTTGAACATTTCTTGCAGGAAAAACGTCTTCAACTCATCTACGGAATTTTCATTATCGGCCGACCAGTTGAGAAACGTCCAACTTGGGTGGCCACTAGTTCTAAGTATTGTGCCCAAATCCAACTCGACGATTATTTGATTTAGCCCGTCATTGATTCTTTCTCCGATATTGATCAATTTTGGAGCTACCAGGTCTAATTGGTGCATTAGTAACACCTCTCGAGCTGCAGTAAGTGAAAGTAGTTCGCCACCGAAAGTTCCAGAGAAAAATATAGACTCCATGCCTCGCATGATTTCTCGTTTGCCGGCAACAACCGACAGTGGGTACCCATTTGCTATACCCTTTCCAAAAGTGCACAAATCAGGCTTCACACCGAATAATTCTTGAGCTCCACCTTTGTTATATCTAAATCCAGTAATTGTCTCGTCAAAAATAAGAAGAGCTTCCTCTCGATCGCAAAGTTCTCGTATTTTTTGAAGAAAATTTCCCTGTGGGAACTCACTATTCATAGGCTCCATAATTACGCAAGCAATTTGATTAGGGAATTCGTTAAACAATTTCATCAATGAATCTATGTCGTTGTACTTAAATGTTTTTGTTAGTTCTCCCACTTCAGTGGGTACGCCTGCGTTACGTGAGGTTGTCACAATAGACCAATCTTGCCAACCATGGTATCCGCACATCGCAACGATTTTCTTGTTTGTGTAAGCACGTGCTAACCGCACTGCGCCGGCAGTAGCATCTGAACCATTTTTTGCAAATCTAACCATTTCGGCAGAGGGAACCATTAGACCAATAAGCTCAGCGACTTCATACTCGAGTTTCGTTGGCAGTGAAAGTGTTACACCTTTTTTGAGCTGGCGTTTCACCGCACTGTCAATTCTTCTATTCTGGTAGCCCAGCGTTACGGCGGCAAGGGCGCTGACTAAGTCAAGATATTTATTCTTGTCGATATCCCATATGTATGCGCCTTTCGCATACTTTGCAAATAGGGGAGAAACTCCCACTGGGTATTGTGTTTTTGACTTACTAAATGTTTGAGATCCCAATGGAATACGACTCTCAGCAACATCCAGAAATTTTTCGGATTTAAAGTATCTTGCACTCATTTTATTCCTCAATCCGAGCTTGTAGAGCGATATTTCTCATACTACCGGGAATTGTGTTCTCTAATTTTAGTTTAGCAACAGCTAACATCACGCTCGTCATGTCAAAGATTGTCTCCGATCCCACGAATGCACTGTACACCTGCCTAACAAATAATAGGTCTTCAGGATAATCTACAGTCCAACGTAGGTGAGAATTATCCATTGATGATAGATGATTTATACACCTAAATATCTCTTGACGGTGATGAAAACCAAAAGTAACGTGCTCTCTTTCAACGGTGGTTAAAGAAAGCTTTTGAAGCTCCCTAAAAGATTCCACTGTACAGATTTCAATATCGAGCCCATCTGGAAAAGTTGGCTTGATTGTATTTGAGAGATAATCTGGCTGTTTAATCAAAAATATTTCCAGCATCTGCGTCAACAATTCGGGCATCACTAGTGGACAATCAGCCGTTAAGCGCACAATAATCCCCTTGATGTTATTTAACTCGATACACTGCAGATAGCGATCATATACATCATTAAGATCTCCGCGAAAAACTTCGAATCCTAAATTATTCGCTACTTCTACAAGTTGATCATCGGAAGAATCGACGGAAGTCGCGATGATTACTCGGTCAATCAATTGAACTTTACGAATACGTTCAATTTGCCAATAAATCATCGGTTGTCCATTCAATATAGAAAGGACCTTCCCCGGCAGTCGGGTCGAAGACATCCGTGCCTGAAGAATCACTGTTATTGCTTCACGCTCTTGCAATAGCCCACCTCCTAGGATCCACAATAAAATCGCTTCCGACATCGAATTTTTCGAAATCTATTTCGTGGAGTTGGGAAAAGGCTCTTGAGATCTCTAACAATTCGACTCTTGATCGTACCCCGACAGTAATACTTGAAGCCCAAGGAATTTTCTTCGCGTATGCCAGGCAAACATCTAAGGGATCTAAATCCAAATCTTTAAGATTTTTTTGGAAAATCATTAAAGCTACGCCAAACTCCTTTGAAAGATTCTGAACTGCATCAGTATTTGATAGCAATAGGCCTTGTAAAAAAATAGATCGAACGCCTAATTGGACTCCTGCAGATGCAAGGTTCAATAATGCTTCAGATTTGAACTTTCTCCGATCAAGAATATTCTCATTGATTTGAAAAGCACCAAAACCAGGATATCTCTGCATGCAATTCAGGATTTCAGATTCGGAATATACAGATACGCCAATTTTACCAATACGTTTTTGTGAAACTTCCGATTCAAGATATTCAATCATTTCACAAAAATTTGGTAGTTCCACAGTATCCATACTGTGGAAAAAAAGTGTTTCTATGTAGTCAGTTCTCAAATAAATAAATATCTCCGCAACCATTCTCTTGAGCTCTGGCAAAGTTCGCACTTCGCCTGGGATTTTCGTACTTATTTGAAAATCCCTACCTGCATTAAACTCTCCGAGTATGCTTTGGGATTCCCCATATGCGGCGGCTGTATCAATTCTCTTAATGTTATGATCTTTGCAGGTCTCTAGAATTAATTGTATTTCTCTATTTCCAAGTTTGGATTCACGATTTAGAACGCCATAGTTGTTTCCGAAATTTGCTGTGCCCAATACGAGTTCCATTATTGCACCGTCTCATACACCGCATTTATTAATTCAATTCTATTCTTTTGCCAATCTCCAATTCTCCTAGCCTTTTCAGCAGCAGCGCGACTAATATTTTGTAAGTCTTTTACAGGAATGTCAGCAATGTCAAGAATTAGCCCCGATAGTGCTTCTGAGTCTCCTATCGGAAAAGTAAACCCATTCACGCCGTGATCTAGAATCTCTAAGTTCGATTGGAAGTCCGTGGTGATACAAATCTGTCCCGCAGACATTGACTCAAGTAAGGATATCGATGTTCCATCGGAAGCCGAGGCAGATATTGACATCCATGTGGAATTCCGAATGTCTTGAATTTCGTCTTGCTTAAGAAACCCCTTTATTTGAATGTCTGCTGAGGAAATAAGTGGGGCATATTCCGCCAATAAATGTTCCTTTAGTAATCCCTCGCCAATAAATTGAGCAGAAAATGCAACACCCTTCGAATGCAGTATTTGTAGGGCCGAAAGAATTACGTTATTTGAGTGGATGGTACTCCAGTTTCTTGTAACAAGAATCTTAATTTTTTTGTAACTTTCATGTTTAACGAATGGTGGAAGATCGCATCCATAAACTACCTTGGAAATTTTCCCAGAATACTGGAACTCATTTAACAATAATGTTCTACTGTATTCGCAATCGACGACAACGTGATCCAATAAATGTAAATTTCTTGAAATGTTTGTATTTTCTTGGCTTTCGCCTTGAGGCAAAATGAGGTCGTAGGCAAGTGATATGCCTAGAGTTTTAAGGGCAGAATTTTCCTTGAGAGTGGGAAACGGTTGGTTTATTGGAGACATTATTAGGAGATCGTAACCTCCTGTCGTGTATTCATTATTGTTTACCTGCCATATCGTAACTTCATACCTAGAGCGTAAGGCACTAATGAACCGTTCGTGGTGAATATTCATCTGGTCATAAAAATAGAGAACCTTATACTTCAAAATCGGCAACCGCCACCATCTGATCTTTTGTGACATCCTGGCGAATAACTTTTCCAATAAACTTTTCAATCTGAAATGGAGAGATTCCATCAGATGGGGCAGGACGTAACGCAATTAAATCTGATTCTGAAACAGAAGTACCTGCCTTCAAGTCCGTCTTATACCTCATGGCTCGTCGCTGAACTATTCTAGCTTCGATCTCGTTAGTCTCTATTTTTTTGATTCCATCTCCGAGGCACATTTCAAGTTCTCGTGTGTTGACTACCATTTTTTGCCAAGAGATAGGGTCCAATGAGAATGCATGATCCGGACCTACTCGACTCACATCATCGGTAAAGTGCTTTTCAATTGCTCTGGCACCTAGAGAAACAGCCGCCAAGACAGAAATGTGTCCGGGGCTGTGGTCTGATAGACCGAGAATCGCCTTTGGAAATTCTCTTCTGTACTCCTCTAAAACTCGAATATTCAGATATTGTAAATTACCTATTTCCCCAGTGTAGTTTGTATTACATTGCATTAGAACATATGGGTTACCACTCTTTTCGATCAATTCCACAGCCGCGCGTACTTCTTCAATGGTACTTGCACCCGTCGCGAGTATTATCGGTTTTTTATGTCTGCACATCCTCTGCAATGACTCTTTCCAAGTGATGTCCCCCGAACCAACTTTGAAAAATGGCATTTTGTCGGCGAAAAAATCAATATAGCTTAAGTCATACGGAGCAGTAAAGTAGTCAATTCCCACTTCATTACACTTTTGAACTAGTTGAGCCGTCCATTCGAGTGGCACTTCGGCATCTTTGTACACATCGAAAACCGACTTCTCCCAACTAGCTTGGTGGGTTAATTTTCGTCCAATTTCATCGAATCCTCTTTGTGAAACAATTGTCTCTGCCCTAAAGTTCTGGAATTTAGCTGCATCAGCACCGGCTTCCGCTGCAAGCTCAATCAAGTTTAAAGCTCGATCTATAGAGCCATCATGATTGGCAGCAATATCTGCGATGAAATAAGTGGGTAGGTCGTTTCCTAGTTTCATTTACTTTCACTCCTTTTCTCGGCCATCCACACTTTTACTGCCTGGGATATGCCAGTATTCAAAGATTTAGGGTTTATCCCTGCTTCTCGTAACTTAGTATTGTCCAAATATAGATCCTTGGTTCTGATCTTCCAACGAGAGTCACTCGATGAATTAGTGACCTTAACAAGCTCCACACTTAAATTCATTCCTCTAGCAACTCTTTGAGCAAATTCAGCCTTAGATAGCCTGGTATCCCCTGCTATATGATAAAGACCAGAACAATTCAAAGTATTCAGTTCTAGAGTCATCGCCACAAGATCTTCTATATATACCGGATTAAAGTAAGAATCTGAGTAACCATTAACTTCACTTCCGGAATGGAGTTTTGAGGCAAAAAAGCTAAATATATTTTTCCCTAGTGTATCGACGCCAAAAAAATTCGTCCTACATACCAAATGGTTTGAATTCTGACTTAAAACTCCAATCTCGCCCTGAAGTTTAGATTTTGCATAGATTGAGGTTGGGTCATTTTTTACACTTTCATCTCTGGTTTTGTCTGCATCTCGAAAAACTGCATCTGTAGAAAAATGAATAAGCTTATAATCCTTTATTCGGGAGTAACTCGCCAGGAAACGTGGAATCTCTGAATTGGTCCAAAAAGCGAGCTGCGCATTAGCTTCACATAGTTCTAGGTCTGCCAATGCCAAACAGTTAATAACCAAGGTAGGATTGTAGTAATCAATTACTTCTCTCAAGTCATCAGGGCTGTCAATTGATGACGGTAGGCTTGAGTATAATTCATTCTTTCTAGAGTAACCAGAAGCACTGGGAAGTGCTTTTGAAAAATACGAACCCAGAAAACCCGTTGAACCGAGTATAAGTGTTGACGAATCATCCATCTATGTATTTACCTTCAACTTTATCCTCTACTGGTGATATTTGTCGATGAAAGAACGTATCTGATCAGTAGTCAACCAGAGATCATTTGTATTCGACCTGTACGGAGAATCATCTTCGAGTCTCTGGCCTACCGGTTCTTTGTATCCCCATTCAGCAACTACTGGGTTAACAATATAGCGTGAACCATTAAACACAGTACGTTTACTGTCATCGGCTGAAATCATCTCTTCATGGAGTTTTTCTCCTGGTCGAATTCCTGTTTCAATATATTCAGAATTTGGCGCTATGGCACGTGCAAGATCAACCAATTTCATACTTGGAATTCTTGGAACGTACAATTCGCCACCTTGCATAGTTGTGAAACTCTCGCACACAAACTTAGATGCTTCTTCGATAGTAATCCAAAATCTGGTCATACGTTTATCGGTTAGTGGAATGGCCGCACCCTTTTCAGCAAGTTGTTGAAAGTAAGGGATCACAGATCCCCGACTACCCATCACATTTCCATACCGAACGACGCTAAAGGCTGTTCCATAACCCATACTATAATTATTTGCTGCCACGAAGAGTTTATCCGAAGTTAGTTTGGTTGCTCCATACAAATTAATTGGTGAAGATGCCTTGTCTGTCGAAAGTGCGACGACTTTTTGCACGCCTGATTCTATGGCTGCATCTATCACATTCTGGCTTCCGAGAACATTTGTCTTGATGAATTCCATTGGGTTATATTCGCCAGTGTCAACTTGCTTGAGTGCTGCTGCGTGCACAACAAAGTCAACACCATGCAATGCTCGCTTCAACCTTTCTAAGTCCCGAATATCTCCTAAAAACCAGCGCAGTCGAGGATCATCACCAAAGGCGCTCTTCATGTGAAATTGTTTTAATTCATCCCTGGAAAAAATGACAATGCGGCGAGCATCAGAGTTTTGAAGCAAATCTTTTACTAGCTGGTTACCGAGCGAACCTGTTGCACCAGTGATTAAAACTGATTTTTGATTAAATATTTCCATTTGAACTCCATTAGACTCGGTATCAACTAGCAACAAATTTAGTCTAGCAAAGGTTTAATCGTGAGATAACGATTAAGAAGGCTTGGGTCGCCAATCATGACAGGCACCGCAGAGTTTCCTTCAATAAAGTGATCTTCTCTCAGTTCGCCTTCGTGTTGAAATGCAAGATTTACAGCGGCATCTCGAACGGTTGTACCAACTCCTGAGCAAACATTCAATATTTTGTCATTCACTCGATTACTCCGGGCGAGTGATTCTATTGCATGAGCAACAGTTTGTGGTGACATAAAATCACGCACATCTGATGCATTAGGTATTTTCACTTTGTGTTTCTCTGCGACAATTCTTTGCACTGCACCTCCTAGAGTAAATGGTTTTGAGTCTTTCCCAATCACGCTGAAAATGCGCAAAACTATTAGCTGGGATTTAGTTTGCTGTGAAAACATTTCTTCAAGCATTATTTCAGTCTGATACTTTTGTTCTGCATATCGACCTAAGGGTTCTATCACATCGGTTTCCTTGATTCGCAAGCGGTGAGGTCTGTAGACATGGCTTGTTGAAATAAAGACAAATCTTTTACAGTTAGCTCTGATCGCCAATTTGGCTAGTTGTAACGTACCTTCTACGTTAATCTTGTGCGCTCCTATTGGATCACGATCCACTTCCATTGATCCAACCCGTGATGCTAAATGTACAAGTGTTGAATTTTTCACTTCATTGATTTCCGCAGGAAGTGCTGTTAAATCGCAATTCAATTCAATTACATGACTGCTTAAATGGCGACCAATTGTTCCTCTCATACCAGTCGCAAAAATTGAATTATTCAACAACACTATTTTTCTACTGTGACTTAATAAATCTCGTGTGAAATTTCACCAAGTGATTTTGCTAAGTACTCAATTTGTTCATTTGTGAGGTCATGATGTGCGCCAACCATGAAACAAAACTCAGATATTTCATTGGCGACTGGGAAACTACTAGCAGGAGGATGATTTCCATCAATTCTATCCATTGCCGGCTGCGCAAGAAAATTTCCAGTTAAAATCGGTCGTGTTTCAATTCCAGCATTTTGTAACTTGTTGAGAATCTCTTGGCGACAAGGGCCATTTCCATTTGCCTTTATGCGTAACCCGATTAACATCCAAGAGTGGCTCTCTTCTTTGTCTGCCTGGGACAATGTCCCGCCGTCAATAATCTCGAGATGGCCACCTAAGATCGCATTGTTGATTTTCTTTGCGACTGAGCGTCTTTTTTCAATAAAAGAGTCTATGTCCGCAATTTGTAAAATACCAATTGCTGCTTGAATCTCCATTGGTCGAATGTTGAACCCCGTTGTCACAAATAGAAACTTGGAATCGGTTTGTGAGACGTTGCTAGTCCAATCATTTACATCAGATCTGTCACGAGACCACCCATGCGATCGAATAGCACGAAGGTCGTCAGCAAATTCAATGCTGTTAGTCGCTACACCGCCACCCTCCATAGTTGTAATGTGATGTGAAAAATAGAAACTGAAAGAACTCGCAAGCCCGCCAGTGCCTGCATGACGGCCATTTCGCCAGCTACCGAGCGACTCGCAAACATCATTAATCAGGATCAGTTGATTTTTCCTTACAAAGTTGTTAAGAATTTCATTTTCGATAGCGTATCCAAGTGGGTGAATAGGAAAAATTGCCTTTATCTTATGTCTGCTTGATTCAATTATTTTCTGTGCTTGAACCAAGTCAATTGCTATAGTGCCGGGCTCTACATCCACAAACACAGGGTGAAGACCAAGTTGAACTATTGGCCAGATCGTTGTTGGCCAGGCAATAGCTGGCACAAGGACTGCATCACCTATGGAAAGATGTGGAGAATTTTTACTTGGGCGCATCAAAGCTTCGAAGATTGCCAAATTCGCAGAAGAGCCAGAGTTCATCATCACAAAATAATCTGTACCTAGATAATTCGCCATTGCGGTTTCAAATTCTTTTACTTTGGTACCCATTGTAAGATTGCCTGATTCGAGAGTTGCAATCGCCGCCGCGATATCTTGGGCTCGAAGGCCTGAAGAAGCAAGAGGAACCCGCATTCCCCCAAAATATCAGATAAACGTGAATGCTTCATCTTTAGGGGGAGCATGTTCTTACTGGACCCCATTATGAGGCGGCCATTAAGGAATAATTCTTCGTGCCAACTGAACAGTGAGTGTGGTCTGAATGGAAGGAGTGTATCTAGAGCTGCGTCGAGTTGACGCAGCTGTCCGATCTAAATTCCAACAATCTCAATTGCATTTCTTCAGTTTCGAGTCCAAAATATTTATTTATAAATTTAATTTCTAGACTGAGTTAGTTAAATACTCTCTTTTGGTAAGCAGAAATTGTTTTCCCGTTCATCGTGGACGACGTCGTCTCTGGGCTGAGTTCGGACGTGGCTTACGAGTTCCACGGTTAGGTCCCTTATTTTCAACGATTGGGGCGATATAAGGAATACCTGAAGGCTCTTGTGCTCCGGTTATTCGCATTAGGTCGGTGCTGAGTGAAGTAACAGAGACAGATTTAGGTGTAACTCCTGCACGTGATGTAAGCCCTGAAACCGACTTCTGTTGCTTTGATGTTGTCAGAGTTACAACAGCACCTGATTCACCGGCACGGGCTGTTCGGCCTGAACGGTGGAGGTAATCCTTGTGATCTTGTGGGACGTCAACGTGAACAACAAGAGAGATTCCATCAACGTGGATACCACGTGCTGCAACATCTGTTGCAACAAGTGCTGCATTTGCTGAATCCTTAAACATTGCAAGTGTGCGTGTGCGAACTGCTTGTGACTTGCCACCGTGAAGTGCTCCGACTGGAACACCTGCATGGGCTAGCTTGTCACAGAGACGATCTGCTCCGCGTTGCGTCTTAACGAAGAGAATTGTTTTGCCGTTACGGGCTGCAATCTGTGCGGTGATGTCATCCTTATCGCCTGGGTTCATTACGAGGATGTAATGCTCCATTGTTGAGACAGATGCGCGATCGTTTTGTAGCGAATGAGTCTTTGGGTTCTTGAGGTATTGCTTAACGAGTGAATCAACACCACGATCAAGCGTTGCTGAGAAGAGAAGGCGTTGTCCATCAAGCTTTGCTTGATCAAGGATTTCTTGAACGACAGGGAGGAATCCCATATCTGCCATCTGATCTGCTTCATCAAGAACTGTGATCTGAAGTTGATCTAACTGAACTTCACCCTTGTTAAGAAGGTCGATGAGACGTCCTGGGGTTGCAACCAAGATTGTTGTCGCTTTACGCATTGCCGTGATCTGCTTTGCATATGGCATTCCGCCGGCGATAACAACTGATTCGTGGCCGATTGCGCGAGCTAGGGGGCGTAAAACTTCATCGATCTGTTGGGCAAGCTCACGTGTTGGTGTGAGAACAAGCGCCAAAGGCTTATGTGGCTTTGCCTGTTGTCCGCTGATATTTGTAAGCAGGGCAAGGCTAAAAGCAAGGGTTTTACCTGATCCGGTCTGTCCGCGACCAAGAATGTCGTGGCCAGCAAGTGCATCAGGAAGTGTTGCAATCTGGATTGGGAATGGATGTGTGATTCCTTGAATGCTTAGAGCATTTGAGAGTGCTGGTGCGATTCCAAGGTCACGGAAAGTTGTTGTTACTTCCGTTAGAGGTGTTGCATCAATGAGGTTGGCATCAGCGAGGTTGGTTGAGATGTAATTATCATCTGCACCGAAATCAACTGCAATATTTGAATGTGTCTTTGAAGCACGACGATCATCACGAGCAAATGCTGGTGAATCATTGCGACGATCACGGGTTGGCTTCTGTGTTGAACGTGGCTTAGATCCTGGGATGAACTTCTCACGCTTTTGTGGGATGAAGTTTGGACGACCATCGCTGCTGCGAGCTTCTTTGGCCTTAACAGCTTCACGACGTGTCGTTGGACGACGATCTGATTCAACTGGACGTGAGTATTCACGGGTTGTGCGAGTCTCGCGATCCTTTACAAACTTTGCAGCGCGTGATGGTGGCTTTGAATCTGTGCGCTTTGCAGGACGGTCGGTGCGTGTCGGACGCTCTGTCTTTGGTGCGCGATCTGTGCGCTCTGGTCTTGCTGAACGCTCTGAACGTTCTGTGCGCTCTGACTTTTCAGTCTTTGGCTTTGGTGCAATTGTTTGCTGGAAACGTGAAGCACGAAGCTTTGAACGCTCGAGGTTGCGAGCTTCCTTCTTCGAGACAGTTGCTGGATCAATATCTGTGTAGCGACGCGTTGGACGCTCTGACTTTGGCTTGGTTGTTACTGCAGCAGCTGGCTTGGTTGTGCCACGAGCAGGTGACTTTGGGGCATCGCTAGTTTTACGAGCGGCTGCCTTCTGTGCTGTTGTGTGGCGGGGTTTGCCTTTGGCTGCGCGACGCGCTTTTCCAGGGGCAGTAGAACGTGTTTGTAGAGTAGACATGAAAAATGACACCAATCGAGACGACAAGCGCGTCTCGGGTATGGCCACGAA
>Ga0164292_10000321_pt1 | contig 36147 bp, 26 predicted proteins | sample GEODES117metaG_FD_111486 | JGI IMG/M metagenome (GOLD analysis project Ga0164292, IMG submission 111486) | Eutrophic lake water microbial communities from Lake Mendota, Wisconsin, USA - GEODES117 metaG | ecosystem: Environmental > Aquatic > Freshwater > Lake | place: USA: Lake Mendota...
CCAATAACTCCTCAAGATTGGTTGCAGTTGTAAGTATGGTCATTAAGAAATCTTCTTTGGTTCCAATGGAATTTTTAATGAACGCTTCAGTTTCCCTTCTTTGTTCCCCCGTGAAATTCTGTAGACTACCATCAGACATTTTTTTGAAGAAGTCCAATTCTGTTTTCACATTCCATTCTCCTTTTTTAGAAAGTTTTCTTTCAATCTTTCTAAGGATAATGTAATCTTCACCATCAATTGTAACCTCACCTTTAACAACTACCGAGTCTTTATCGGTAAATCTATTAAAAATTTCTTCAGCCTTTGTAGTCTTTGTTGTCTCATTAAAGAATAAGAACAACAATAAATCCACAGAAAGAACGGTCTTCCCACCAAAGTTAGGTGGATCTGACTCAACAACAACAACTCCGTTGCATTTATCGAAATCCATTCTTTGATTCTCACCATACGATAAAAAGTTTGAAAACTCAATGTTCCTGATGTACCACTTTTTGAATTGTGTTGTTTCAGTCTCATCCTCTTTCATACGGTTTTCAACCATTCTGTTAATACCTAAGATATCATCAGAATAGTCAGAATACCCTTTAGATTCTAAAAATTTCTTTAATAGATCAAGTTGATAATTAACATCAGTTACGTTAACAGAGACATCAACACTTTGCATTGTATCTGTGTCAACATTTTTAACCTTAGTTAATACATTCACATTGGTAGTGTTATATTTCTTTTGGAAATAATGTTTAACACTCTTAATCTTATCTTGTGTGAAATTTTCTTGTAGATCTTCCCACACAACTTGTATTGTTGGATTCTCATACTTTGAAAAATCTAAATCTTTTATCATTATATTGTAATTAAATAATTTTGGTGGGTTGAACAAGTCCATTCATTATTTTTGTTCGTCTTCAGTATTTTCAACTTCATCATTACCCATCAATAATTCAGGGTGTCTTCCTTTGAAATCAACAATTGAATCTAAATGTTCTTTATCAAAAACTTCAAATGGTATTGTATTACCCGACGACTCTATACTTAAACCTTCACCGTTTTTTAATTTTTGTATTTGTTCCTCCATTAATCTATCAAACGCTTTTTGCATTCCTGATTTCTCCTGACTAATAAGTTTGTTTCTTTTTGCAATTTTTGTTCTGTGTGCTTTCGCCCCACCTCTTAATTTTGACTTTGGCATATTTGTTTTTATTTATTTGTTATTTATTTTTAATCTTTTGATGGTCTATTTTCTTCAAACCATTCTATTATCGCATTTATTGCCCATACTGACCCTGCGGACAACATACCATCAAAAAATACGGATAAAAACTTACTAAGTCCAATGAATTCATGTGATGGTGAAAAATAAAATAATGAAAAGAAAAATCCAATCCAAGTACTTGTACATAACATACAAGATATTAAGTCAGAAATGAACTTAAATATTGGTCTAGTTAAAAAATAACCTTTATCACTACCCGCTTTTCTAATTTTATCTCTTAATCCGTTAAAGATAGATCCATATACTAAGATTGTCGTCATCCCATAGGCGGCAATCATAAACATTACTAATTGTGTCATATTCTACTATTTAAATTGGAACCTTTCATATAAATGGCATTTTGTAAATTTGCCGTTTTTTGTAGTTCTTGGTTTATTCTTTCTAATTCAGTTATTTTATCGTTTTTCAATGATAAGTCATTCCTCAAATTCTGTAAAGTCGTTGACATCATTTTTAATTTATCAGTTGTTTCATTTTTAACAACAACTGAAAGTTCGTCTAAAGAATGTCTAAGTTCGTCTAATTCTTCTTCTTTTTTAGACATTTCATTTTGGAAAATATTTTCTATTTCTGTCGTCTTAGTGGAAAATAATTGTTGTTGTTTAGTTAATTCATTGTCTTTAGTGGAAATTTCTTGTTCCAACTGTTCTATTTTTCCGAACAGTTCATTCTCACCCGTTTTGTCACAAATATATTCTACTTTTGTGACAACTTTTTCAACTTCTTTAACGACTTCAACAGTTTCAGGAGGTTTATTTTCCAACTGTTGTATTTTTAACAACAGTTCATTTATCTTAGTGTCATCAGTTACAGTAACAATTCGTTCAACTATTTTTTCAACAGGAACTTCCACCCGTATTTCTCTGATTACCTCAATTTCCACCTGTTTTTCTTCAATCACACCCGTTTTTAAGTGTTTTTCACCTTCATTAAGTGTTTCTCCCAAAAGACCAAACTTCTTGATGTCAAACCCTTGTTTGAAACAAAGGTATATGAAATCGTCCTTATCCTCAATATTGTTTGCTTCACAAAATGCAGACACTGCCTGCATTGTTGTTTTATTAAATATTTTGGAGTCTTTCTGTTCCATTCTCAATATCTTCAAATGATTTAATGGAGAACTTTAAAAATGGTTTTGGGTTTGGTAAGTCAACATAGTTATATTCTTTTGTTTCAACATCATATATACCATATCCATGTTTACCAATACTTTCACCAATGTTGTTTTGAATAGTTGATCCAATCATATAACCTTTACCACCTTTAATTTGGAACTCAGCTCGTTTGTGAATGTCACCACATAATACGGTTTCCAACCCATCAAACTTTTCAATTTCATACGCTTCCTCACCAAACTCAAATCCAAGATCTGTTTTTAAACCTGAAATAGGTCCGTGAAATAACCCAATCTTTCTTCCCTTACCTTCAATAATGTCAGGTGGAATATTTCCTTGGTATTGCGAATAAACACACCAACTGATGTTATCATCCTCATACACACCTCTATCTCGGTAATATACAATATTGTCATTATTCAAAGAGTCAATGATAGGTGTAAGCGCATCCAATCTTTCGGTATTGTTTACCAAGAAATCGTGATTACCCGGTATAATAATTGTTTTACTTATATAAGAACATTCCTTTAAAATCCAAGCAACAAACTCAATAAGTTCAGGTGTCATTTGGTTTTTAGAATGAACTAAATCACCAGTAAAAACAATACGATCAGGTTTCAATTCTTTCCATTGTTCAATTGCAGTTTCTAAAATTGAACGGTATAAATCGTGATCTTTATATAATCTGATATGTAAATCGGAGAAATGTACTAATTTATTTATCATTACTTTTTGTTTTTTTCTTCGTCATACTTTCTACCCCAATAACTGATTTCACCTTCTTTCATTTGTAGCTCATCTAAAAGTAATTCGTTTTGTTCTTCAAGATCTTCAATTTTATTAACTAAAGTGGTATCGGTTTCAGTTACCGTTATTACTTTAGTAGGTCTAGAATCTTCAATTAGACTACCTAAGGCAAGTCCTAAAAGAAATGTCCCAATCATTATTAATATTTTATTGTTATTAGTCATTTAATTGTGTTTTTGTATTACAAGTTATTGTCCAAGGCGGAGTAGGGTTTCCAGTACCATTTGGTGTAAATGGGTTAACAGGTATTGGTACCATCCAATCAGGTCGTTGTTTTCCACCTAATGAAGGAATTTCATCCTTCACCTCTTTCATTTTGTCTTGGATACTTTCAATATCAGTTTGTTTAATCAGTGTCCAATCTCTATTGGTCATAAATCCTTCTAACCAAAAGTAAAATTCTTTATATGTCATGTTATTCAAATATTAAAAATTCTTCATTTACAAACCCACAATTATTACACATATACGTTGGGAATGGTACGATTGTATCATCCGGACTTCCTGTTAATAATTTAGGAACTTTCTTCAACATAGTTACTTCTTTGAAGAATTTTGAACCACACTCCTCACAAACGATAGTTGGTTGTTGCCTAAGATCAATCTTAGGTCTTATGATATTATCATCATTCATTTTATAATATAATTTACGTTTATTTTTATTGTTTCAGTGTCCCAACTAGTATTTGTATACCAAACTGATGTAATTGTCATTTCCATAATATAATATAGTTTATTTTATTTATTTTGTCAAATACTTTTTCATATCCATTTCAAGTACCGTATTAATAGTTTTCTTTGAAACTCTATGTTCAACAAACTCTCGTTCTTCTGTTAATAAAACAACAATACAACCCATCAATTTAATGTTCTCATATTTGGTACCCTCTAACATCTTTAATAATAATTTACCATAAAATGGTAACTGAGTATTATAGTGTCCAAGAGCATTATCGGGCAAATCTTCAAATGGTTTTTTCATTTGTTTTGTAAACTTATTCTTCTCAAAGTTTTTAGGTTTGTTTGTCTTCCAATCCGTAATCAAAATACCAAGATCACCATTGGTACCAACAATTAACCATACTTTATCAGGTTGTCCAGTATAACCCAATTCAGGATGACCTAAAACCATCTCCGTATCAAGTAAAAAACAATTACGTTCTTTAAGTAAGTCAATGTATCGTTTACCTGCGATAACCATTGTATCTCCTTTAACAACCTGTTCGGCATCACATTCATAAATTGGTTGTCTTACTTCTTTATGAATACCAAATTCCTCTAATGTGTGATTTTCCAATATGAAGTGAACACGAGAACCCATATTTGTTGAGTAAGTTCCGGCATTTGCCCACTCCTCCAACAATCGTTGTTGTTCATATGGATCTCCGTTTGCCTTTCTATACGATATCCCCTCAGAATCAAATTCCTCATAGAATAATTTCATAACTTTTGATACTGAAGGTAAGTCAATTCTTAAATTACCGTTAGCATCTAACATTGTATATTTATGAGAATCTTCCTCAAACGTTAGTTGGAACTCTTTTTGTTTTTCTGAGATGATTTCCCTAATCTCTTCCGATATTTTCTTTAAATCCATTAATCTTTTAATTTTACGAAGTATTCGTTTATATTTCCTCTTAAATCACAAACATCTTGGTCCATAGGTAAATGAACAATCTTAATACGTTCATATAACTCACCACCATTTAGTTCACGATATAATTTAATTGCATTACTCCAAGCATCACCATCAAGAGCAATAATAACATCCCCCTTTGCCTTGGTATATATTTTTTCAAATAGGATTTCTGACATATGTTTACCCAACATTGGGATTGAGTTGTCTAAGAAAAATCCATCAAATACACCCTCAACCAAATAGATGTCTTTATCCCAATCTATCAATCTTTCATTGAAAATAATTTTGTCTTTCTCGGCTTCAGGATTTTTATATTTAAACTTACTTTTTGTGTCCCAACTACGAGCAACATAATAGTTTAGTTCTCCTTTACCATCATATGATGGTACAACAATGCGACCTGTATGACTACCACGATCGCAAAAACCAATATTATATTTTTTAATGATTTCATCCGTTATTCCCCTACTTTTTAAGTAATTATACGCCTGTCTTCTCACTGGATACACCGGACTTGACTCAGTGAATAAAGTGAACCCCTCAGGGAGTGTCAATTTTTTTGTTCTTTTTTGTCTTGGTTGTACCGTCTCAGGTTTTAAGACGTTATATAGTTTCTTTAATTTCTTGTTTCCGTACTTATCAAAAAGTTTACCCAAAGACCCATGGGTACCATCTATATCACCACAACTCCAACATTTATAAACATTGTTAACGTAATTTATTTCTAAATTATGTTTATTTCTATCCTCATCACAGACGGGACAATTGAAGGATATCTGACCCTTATTGGGGTAGTGGAGTCCGTGGTCACCCAAAAGATCCTCTAATAATTCTACAATCGCGTCATTTTCTTCCATCCTTTAAAGTATAGATAAATTATTTCGTTTAATCAACTACACAAGTTTTTCATTCCTACTATATTTATACAATAGAATAAAAATATATGGATACAAACATTACAATCACTTCTATTACCGGAATATCACCTTATGATGTTTACGTGTGTGACACAGGATACACAACTTGTGTTTATGTGTCAACTATTAATAGTGGTGATTTACCATATTCTTTTATGATTCCATCAATTTTTTCCTCATTTACAGATTTTGTGGTTAAAGTGATTGATGATAATGATTGTGTGATAACAGAAAATATTAATATATAATGGCGTGTAATTTTTTAGGAGTTTTTACAGCTGGGAATGCAAGTCCGGCAGGGTTATGTTCGGGACCATTCACAATTAATGTATATGGTGATAGTTTAAATCTTGGTCAAGGAATATTTACGGACCCATCTTGCACAACTCTACTGTCGGTAAGTAATTTATATTTTTCTAATGGTATTAACACTTATCTTATTAACAACAAAATACTAACTATTACACCTTGTACAACACCGACACCGACACCGACACTCACACAAACGTTAACTCCAACACCAACTTTAACACCTACACAAACTCTAACAAGTACACCTACACCTACACAAACGTTAACAAGTACACCAACACCTACATCACCATATTGTTTGGACACTTGTGATATTATTTTTAATGCCGGTACCTTAATATATGGATATGTATTTTCAACAAATACAACTAGAAATATCACATCTTATTTTACACCAACTCTAAATTCTAGTGATATTGCCCATACAACCACAAAATTATGGATGTATAGTGGAACTATACTTAAGGAGTACGACATAACGTTATGTCCGTTTTCCGCATCGTTTAGTAGAAATATAACTCTACCGTCTCCGATTGGTGATGGTTTAGGCGTAATTGATAATACAACATTAGTAAGTAGTAGTCTTGGTGGTAATATAATTGAAATAGATATAACAACTTCAACCGCAGTATTTACCACCAAATTTCCAATGCCATCAGGAAGAGTTATTGCTGGCGATATGGTTTACACTTATTCACCACCTAATAAATTAATTTGTTCATATAATGGATCAGGCGCAAATAGATATATAACCCAACATGACTACACAACAGGAAATATTGAGGTGGATGTATTAGTTAGTCCCACAATAGCAAACCCTTGGGGGATGTTTATGACATCAGGTGATTTATATGTTTGTAATAGTAATGGGGCCATATATAATTTTTCATTATCATCACCATACACCCTAACATTTACACAAAACGCACCAAATACAATATTTGGAGCGTCACAAGCTCCAGAATGTGCAGATATTGTAATAGTACCAAATACACCAACACCAACACCAACACTAACACAGACACCAACTCCACCCCCAATCCCATGTCCGTTTGAATACTATTGTATTAACACAGGTGATGTTACTTATGATGATACATATCTAAGTGGTGGAACATGGAATAGTCAATTATTTTGGTACGGTTCAACAAGTGGATTATTTATTTATTTTTCATCAACTGATAATCGTTGGTGTTTGTCAGACGCATTAGATGGTGAATGTCTTTTATTTGGGCCATCTCCTTGTTATACTGAGTGCCCTGATTTATGTGAAGATTTCTTTAATGGAGGTCCTTGTCCAACACCAACTCCTACACCAACTGATTATTGTCAACCAATATCTTTTGATGTGGTGTTTGATTGTGAGTTACCTATAACCCCAACGGCAACCGTTACAGGAACTCCAACACCAACCCCCACACCAACACCAACGTCAACCGAAATTTGTGGTGGTAAAGGAATATCCGTTACCGCAAATGTTTTAACACCAACACCTACCGCAACAAATGCTAAAATGATTGCAACGCCAACCGCATCACCACAATATAATTGTAATTTTGACGGATCGGTGGTATTCAACACATTTGATGATTATATTAGATGTAATGGTAGTAAACGTTTTAAGGAATGTAATACAGGATTCTTTTATTATACAACAGACGTTGTTTTAGATCCTTTTGGTGAAACTCCATCTGAAGGTTATGTGTATCAATCATTTGTTAATGGAATTTCAACTTGTATAACCTATGATGGGTTTGTTAGTGATGTTGCCGGTGTTAGTACTATAATTTTAACAGATATATTAGGACCTGAATCAGAAGGTGTGTGTTCACAATGTGTTTTTGTAAATACTCCGACTCCCACACCAACAATGACAAGTACTCCAACACCTACCCCAACAAAACCCACACCAACTTGTTACACCTATTTAATTGAGAACTCATATATTAGTCCTCAACCATTTACATATAGTCCATGTAGTACCGGTACTCTAACGGAAGTAAATATTAATGGTTATTCATCATTAAAAATATGTTCATCAATATTACCAACATCCACATCAAAATTTGTTGTGATCACCAATATTGGTCTTTGTCTTTAAAATTATTAGGTAAAAAAAATATCGTCTTTTTAGACGATATCTATATTAACAGTATTTTTAAGTAGGTTATTTCCAAATTTCCTTACTTCTCATGTAACCTAAAACACAAGTATAAGCATCTGTTTGGTCAAAGTTTTCTTTCTTCAAAGTATTATTTCTTGTATATTGCCATTGGATCTGAGGTTCTTTTTTTGCAACCAATTCCCATATAATCATTTTCTTATCAATGTCTTTAGGGAGTCCTCCAAATAAAACGTATTTCTTTTTATCGTTTTCTTGAACTAACTCAGGAAATGCAAATTTTCTTGAGTTATAAGTAGATATGAATTCAGGTACAATACCTAAAACATCATAAATTGTTTTACAAATTAAAGTATTAAATCTTAACAATGTTTGGATTGTATAAACATTATTAGAATTTAATAATGGTTCTTCAATAATAACACTAACAATACCTAATTTCTTATAATCTTCTAATTTTGTTTTGAATACCTCAGATTTTAAGATTAATTCCAACATTTTATTCTCCTCAGTATCTTTATTTTTAGGTCTTGGCGAAACATGAGTTAATTCCAATAGTTCTTGAGTTTGAATGTCAAAAAGTGCCCACCCTATTGTCTTGGTTGATATATCTAAACCCAAAACTTTGGGCGAATTTTTAATTGGTGTTCTCATACAAAGATTGTTTTATTATAATATAATGACAAGAAGATAAAACTAAAGTTTTATAGATCTAACTTAACAACGAACTGTTGGATACCTTGTCTTAATACAGGTGATTGCATCTTAGAAATTACCATAACATCTTTATTACTATCAAGTAACGCAATTTCAGTAATGTAAGAATTACCACCTTTTTTCCACGTAGGATTTGTTGTGGTTTGGAATTCAGCAAAACTTAAATTTACTTTATACCTCATCTCATATATTGTCGCTTGAATATCACTTTCAAACGCTCCGTAGAAAAAGTACTCGTCACCAAAATTAAGATTTGGTGTTGTGGTACCAAGTGGTGTTAATGGAATATAATTATTTAAATTGTAATACGGTGCGTTATTATAAAGATCAGGGGTAATAACAAATGTAGTTCCTGTTAAACCTTCTTCAGTAATATACCCATTTATAGTAGTTGCGGTTAATGAACTAGTATAATCAATAACTCTCCATTTAGATGGATCAGGTCTTTGTCCTGTCACTACTTTTTGTGCAATCACTTGGAATTTAGTTGCGAAGAAACCATTAGGTGTATCACAAAATGTAGGGCAAAGTGTTGTTGTTGTTGTTAACGGTAAATAAGTAGTTGTTGTTGTTAATAATGGATGTGTAGTTGTTGTTGTCGTTAAAGGACTATAACCAGGTTGTGTTAAACATTTAAATTCAGCACCAAATCTAACCGCCACATTTTTAGATGTGTCAGGATTACAATCATTATTATTACCGGTAATTTTAGAATAATAATTAGAATGTAATGAATTAGTAAAATTATAAGAGTTACCCAACATATAAGTTACATACATTGTTTCATTACTACCTGTTAAAATACCATCAGTTGTTGCGGTGGTTACACCACAAGTATTAGGAGTAATTAACGATACTTGAGGTGCCGTTAATGTCCAGTTTCTATTTGATTTATATGATAATGCTGCGATTATTTCTTCGTCATCAATAATAATTAACTTACTATCAGGGAATACTTTACCCACTCTACTTGGTAACCCATCTGCATTTGCATTAGTGTCCCACAAGTGATAATAACGAATACCAGGTTGATTCATATCAGTATTCTTAGTTGACTTAATATATTCAACTTGGAATAAATCTTTCCCATCAAATCCCGGAGGATCAACCCAAAATGTTTGACCATAACAACACTCAGGATTTTTATGCCACATTAATGTTGGCATATGTAATTTAAAGTTTCTTGCTTGTCCTGTCGTATCATCAGGATTTGAATTGTTATATGGTTCTAACGCAAATTTCTCACCATAAAAGAAATCTATAGTTTGGTTTGTATAATGAATTATAGCAATTGCCTTTTGTTCTTCAGGTTTAACTTGAACAATTTCATCAAATGAATTGTAATAATACGTATAACTTGTATCTGTCTGACCTGAGGTTGAGTTATAACCAAAGTATTCTTTACTACCAATATAATCAATGGAACCAAAATAAGTATAATCTTCATACTCAGTAGATCTTAATCCCGCAGGACTCTCAGTCCAAGGAATATTCATATTCCATACTTTAACATCAAATTGATCAATATCACAAATAGATTCAAAATTGATAACATCATCCGCCCAATGTGGACGAGGTGTGATACTATCATATAGTGTAGTCATATTTGGTGGGTATACCAATACTCTACCAAAACAATTAGAACTTAATCCAACATAATTAGGCGTTGGTCTATCCAAAGTCACATTATTCTCACAAATATCAACGATCCTATATGTCAATATAGGAAAACATGAATGAACAGGTTTAACACATGACGGATCAGGTGGTATAGGACAAACAGGTTTGTTTGATGGTGTCAAACAAGGTGTTGCCGATGGAGTTGGTGTTGGTGTTGGAGACGCACATGGGTCAGAATTAGTATTTGACGCAGTGGGAGTATTAGTTAATGTAGGAGTTGTACCTATTGTTGCCGTTGGTGTTGGTGTAGGTAAATTAATACAAGAACAATCATATTTCGCTAAACCATCATAATAAATTGTAATGAAATCTCCAACACTTGGTTTATTAGTGTTTGTTGGGTCACATATATCTTGGATTATTGTTATTTGATTTGATCCATTTAATGTTGACATATCAACAATGTAATTGGACGTTACAACATACTTTGATCCTGTAAACGCACTATAATTAACCGTACTTGCGGTTGTATTACCTGTGAAAAATCCTCTTAATGGAGCTCTATTATAAACAGGTTCAATAACAGAATCCATAAATGGAATTCCATATGTATTACTATTATTATCATCCACATAATATGGATATTTAATATTTTGTTTGTTTGATTCAGGAGATCCGGCACTATTTTGACTATTAAAACTTGGTTCTAAAACTACACTATTAAATTGATTGTAAGTGTTTGGTAATTCATTATACGACACTTCACTATCCCCAATTTGGAAATATGAAATGTTAAAATTACCTTGTGATAACTTTAATCTTCCTGTGTCAGTTATTCTAGTGTTAACTAACCCTGATGTATTTTTTAATATATAGCTCATCTAATCAATAAATAGTTTATTTATAATTTTTTTATCCTCTAACTTCAATACTTTAAATCCTAATAGGGTTAGAGTTTTTTATTGTTATATTACAACAATCACAGTTATATAATTTTGCATTTGTAATAACTAATTCACTTGACCCACTAACCGAATAACAATTAACTAAAGGTGTTATCGGACTTATATTATTTGTAAAAGTACCGCTCATGGTACTTGTTGGATTAAACGTTAACGTAGTCCATGTAGTGATATTTGTTTTAGTATATATAGACCCCGAATCACAAGGGTTAAATGTTGCGGTTGTACTTAACATAGGTGATGGAGTCGCAATCGGATTTCCATTAACATTAACCGTGACAACATTATTATATACCGCCACGGTTGGTGAAGGTGCTAATTTAAATACACTATTATGTTTTAAATCAAAAGTGATATATACCCCACTTGGTAATGTAGGAGTTACATTTATGTTAAAAGAGTTAGGACCCGTTAAAAGTAATGCTATTTGATAAGTTTGATTAGGTGGTGGCCCTGATAAAGTAACACTTTGTGTTGTTGCTACATCATTTGTATCCTTAACCTTAACACTATATATACCACTTGATAAATTACTAAATACAGGACTTGATTGGTATGTTGTTCCTCCATTAATTGAGTATTGGTACGATGGTGTTCCTCCATTTGCCGTCACAATAATACTACCATTACTACCACAGGTTGGAGATTGGTAACTTATTAATATATTAACCATAGGATTATCCACACAAGTTCCCTCAGAAACGGTAATAGTAAATGTCCCTGAATAACTACCACCTAAGAATTGCCACCCCGTTAATGGTGGTACGGATGTATTTGAATTGTAAATGATACCATTACTCCACCCGTCAACTAACCATTGATTTGTAGTACCTGTACTCCAATATATATTATATAAGTCATCATCAGATATCCAAGTAGGTTTTCCATTTAAATATCCATTAAATAAAAACTGATGTGTTTCTGAATTTGGACCATTGTTGTCCGTAAAGTACATACATAAATCCTCGTAAACAGGTAATGTAGTTGTTGATGTGGAGGTTGTGGTTGTACTTGTTTCTGCGGTTAAACTACATATTGTATTTGCCGTAAAATCACCATAAAAATCAACAATGGTTGCTCGGTAATCTCCAACACCAAGATTAGATTTTGTTGGTCCTAATCCACCTTCTTCCCAAGTAATATTATATGGTGGAGTACCACCACTAACCATAACACTTACTGATCCATCATAGGATTGTGGAGTACTTGGATTAACACTATCACATATAGCCGTCATTGGAAATAACGTAACTATCGCACATTCATTTATTGGTTTTACTGATATCGGTTGAGTTCCCATTACTAATAAATAATCAGTTATTTATTTTTTTCCAAAAATGACCTCATTACTTCAATATATTTAATCGTAGAACTATTTTTGTCCACATAATTAAAGAAATTAATGTCATTCCTTAAATCCTCAATCGGATTTCTGTTTATGAAATCTCCCTTATAAAATTTCGTAGTTCTTAATTGGTCAGTCACACCTGCCATATGTAGTATTGGTTTTTGATTATAAATATCAATACTATCAGTTGCCCATGAAAAATCTAACTCATTTGTGATTTTTGTTTCATACCCTGAGTTCCACATATTCCATAATAATGACCACATTTCGGCAGTCCAAAATTGTATTTGACCAGGATTAATGGGGAATCTTCTTTGGTAATCTAACATTTGGTTATACAATGGTGTACAATCATCATAAATCTTACCCCATAATAGTGGATCCGTATTTTTGATAAGGTATTGACCTCCACCCGAATTTTCTTGATTTTGTTTTATAAGATCAACATCAATACCTATTGTATCTGACATCTCTTGGAGTAACTGTTCTTTGTTTGATGTTGGATGTTGTTTCTCATATCTATCACAACAATCTTTAATGTATTCGTAACCAATATAGCCTATCGTGTCAGATAAATAAGATACATTATCATTAAGTAATTTATCAAAATTTGGTAATCTATTGAAGATGATATCAGAATCGTGTAAGAAAAATAATTTACCGTTTTCAGGATATTCTTTTAACCATTGATAAATTAGATATGGTTTTATACTTGGTATGTATGATTTGTTCTCACGATCATCATCATAAAAATGAACATTAAATCCGTAATCACATAATTCTAATGCCCCTTGTGATGGTTGTTGTTTTTTTTGTAATCCAAAAATAACATGGATCTGACAAGGTTTAATTCCCTTCTCAATAAAATTATGAGTATACAATTTTACTTGCCAATGAAAATAAGGTACGTCAGGTTGTGCAGTAACAAAAAGAATATCTCCCATAAAGTAAAAGATATTAGATAATAACTAAAAGTGAATTTATTATGGGGTTATAGTTACTGTCCAATTATATGGTGAACTTGTAAGTAATATATAATCAGCATTAGTCACACCTCCCGTTGGGGATTCTGGTTGGTTTGGAGGAGTACCGGATAAATTAAGTGTTTTATTATATAAATTATTTGCTACCGCTATAGTTGCAACATCATCTAAAATGTAATCTACCGCCGCAGTTTTAAGTTTGGTACCTTGGAAATTTAATGACAACATATTGGTCATTGCTGAGAATGTTGTCGTCCATCCTGTTAATAATGGTGACCCCCCAATGTCAAATGTTCTTAAAGTTGGTGGGAAGTCACCTCCAAGTATTGGAGAACTATCTGTAAAGTTATTACTTCCTATTGTTAAACCAGTTAAAGAAGTGTGTCCCGATAAATTTGTTGTTCCAGTTAATTGGTTGAAATATAAATCTATTGATGTAGCACCTGTAGTATAATTAAAATCAAAATCAGTTAAAAGATTATTTCTAAAACTTATTGTTTTAATTGATGATGGGAATTGTGTTGTCCATCCTGATAACCCAACACTATTTAAATTGAAAGTTTGTAATGACGTTGCTCCCGTTAAATCTACCGACCATTGGGGAACAGTCTGTAAACTCGCTACAGAATCACTCATATCAAAATAAACACAACTAGTAGGGAAGTTACTTGTGTATCCCGTTATATCATTTGATTCTAATCTTAATGTTTGAATACTATTTGGGAATATCGGAGGTAATGTCGTTAAGTTGTTATTATCTAATCTTAAATCTGTCAATGATGTACATGCAGATATACTATTTGTGAATGAACTTAAAACAAGATTACTATTTAAATTTAAATCAGTTAAATTTGTATTTGCCGATAAATCAATGTCAAAATTACGGATTCTATTTGAATTTAATTGTACGTTATCTGCAGCCACTGGTAATATATAAGTCCAACCTGTTAATGCTGTATTTCCATATACTCGTATATCATTAAGATTTATACAATCCGATAAATTATTATTAACTGTTAATGCCGATAACGAAGTATTACCGAATACCCAAAATTGAAAAAACGATGACCCTGTCGGAACTGTCATATTCAAGTTTGTTAAACTATTATTACTAGTTAACTGAAGAGTTTGTAATGAACTACTTCCTGAAAAATCATATGTAAACCCTGACATATCAGTATTTGAAATAATTAACTCTACAAAACTAGGTAATAATGCTAAGTTTGTTGTTGGATTAAAATTAAAGTATTGAGTTGATGGTGCGTAATTGTTATATATGTAAAATCTCACAAGAGTATTAGGTAAGCTAGAATTGAACTCAGTTAAAGTACAAGCCGTTAAAGTTAATTTAGTTGAAGCAGTAAATGCACTAAAAGTATAAACATTTTCAATAATATCTGAAACATTTGCTAAATAAATCTCACGAATATTGTCAGTTGATAATGATGATGACACTCGGAAGTCTTCAAAAATCGCAGTGTTTAAACTACCTACATAATTATGAGTATAGGTATACGCACTAAAAGTAGGATCGTACGGTGGATCAGTTATATTAACAAATTCTGATGACCCATCCCCCCAATTTATATTAAAACTACTATCTGGTGCGGTTTTAAAAGACACAATCATTGGATCTGTACCAATAATATTTTGTAGTTGTAAAAATTCCGTATCAGGATAAGTTGGTGTTGGTGTTTGGGTTGGTGTTGGCGTAGGAGTCTGAGTTTCTGTTTGGGTTGGTGTTGGCGTAGGAGTCTGAGTTTCTGTTTGAGTTGGTGTTGGCGTAGGCGTTTGAGTCTCAGTTTGGGTCGGTGTTGGCGTAGGTGTAGGTGTAAGTATTTGAGTTTCTGTTTGAGTCGGTGTAGGTGTTTGAGTCAAAGTTTGAGTTGGGGTTAGCGTAGGTGTTTGTGTTTGAGTTGGTGTTTGAGTTAAAGTTTGAGTTGGTGTTGGCGTTTGTGTTTGCGTAGGAGTTGGTGTTTGAGTCAAAGTTTGAGTTGGGGTTTGTGTAGGAGTTTGCGTTTGTGTTTGTGTTGGAGTTTGAGTTAAAGTTTGAGTTGGGGTTGGAGTTGGGGTTGTAATACATTGTTGACAAGAAATATTGTATTCTAATTTTAGATTAATTACAATATTCGCATCAGACAAATAATAAATTGTTTCAGGTTGACACCCGTCTATTTCCACACATTTGTTATAAATTTTAATCTCATTAGTTGAGTAATTAATTTCAACTTTACTAATTCCGCTATAACTTTGTAAAAGTTCAGTTAATGTTTCACCCCACACATAATCTGAAGGATAATCAGTTAAACCTGACGATACATAAAATGATTGTTGTGTGTTTTCTCCATCAACTGTTACATCCGCAATAAAATTTGCAGTATTTAAAATACATCCTGTATCATCATATGTTAAATCTTTAAACCCTTCGGTTAACATCTGTTGCATACCTCTTTTACCGAGTATTCCAGTATTTTGGAAATTATCATTACATATATTATATGTTTGATAACTTAATTTTTTTTCAGTACCTGATAAAGTCACAGTTTTTGTTAATGTACATCCACTTGAATCTGTTACCTCTAAACTATAGGTACCCGCAGTCAAACCTGTCACCGTAGTCCCTGTTTGACCATTAACATTAGGACTCCAATCATAGGTGAATATAGGTGTTCCGTCATATATAATAGTTTCAATTTGACCATTATCCCCACTTGTTGGTTGGTCAACAACTAAATCAAAAAAGACACCATTAGAGTTATTAACAAATATATTTAAACTTTGAGAACAACCCGTATTATCTGTAACTGTTCCAACATAATTACCAGACGCTAAATTATTAAATGTAGTCGTTGAGGATGGTGGAAAACCTGTTATTTCATATTGATAAGGTAAAGTTCCACCTGTACTTGCTAATAATTGTATTGACCCATTATTTAACCCGCAAGTAGTATCTTCAGTTATAGCCGAGATTGTAAATTTTTCAGTATTATGAATTGTAATTGTTGTTTCATAATCACAAACTCCATCGGTAATAACTAAATCATAATCACCTGAAGACAACGTATCAAATACTTGAACTATATTAGTTGTAGGACCAAAACTTGTTGTATCATGTAATGAATCCGTTAAACTATACGTATAATATCCTGATCCAATTAACGTAATTGTAACTGATCCTGAATTGTCATTACACATTGAATTTGTCGTATCAACACTTAATACTTGAAAACTATTTGACGTATTAATAGATGTTGTTCCCGACACTTTACAGAGACCAGCATCTATAATATTAAAATTATACGTTCCCGAAAATAAATCAGTAAATGTATATTCATTATTAAAAATTATCGCGCTATCACCGTTTGAACATCCAATATAATATGGCGCAGTACCCCCCGTAATAATAATGGTTATTTCCCCATCATTAGTGAAACAAGTTGGTGGATATGTCATAAAACCACCAATTCCTAACGGATCTACCCCGGTAACTGTTATTGTTTTAGTTGATACACAACCATCCTGATTAGTTACCTGAACGTTGTATAAACCTTCAGTCAAACCTGTCACCGTAGTCCCTGTTTGACCATTAACACTCGTTAACCAATTAACAGTATATAGACTTGGGTCTGATAAACCCGTTAAAAATATTTTACCACTACCATCACTACCTATACAACTTCCGTCATTAACAACGTAATAACCATAATCAAATGGAAATGACTCTCTAACTACACATGATTCACTACAACCTGTACATCCACCACCGTCATTGGCAATAACGTAGTAAATTCCTGAAGGTACAGGTGGGAAAACATATTCATTACTTACTGAAGTTCCACTTGAGATGAAATTATCATTAATATCATATAACGTAAAGGTTCCACCGTTACCATATACCGTTTGTGTTGTCGCAGTTATACCCCCATTATCAAATCCACAAGTAGTGTCTGTCGTATTAATTGATACACAGGTACCCGAAGATATATAGAAATTAACAACAATATAATTAGTATATGTTGAGTCATAGACATTTAAAAAGTAACTACCGGCACTTAAACCTGAGTAATAATAAACATTATCAAATACAGTTAATGCAGATGTTGGTAAATTAACATCTGCGGTGGGAGTTTCAGTAACTAACCAATTAGGACTATCTCCTGTTACCGAAAAAATAATTTCGCCTAATCCCTCGTTTGTACAATCTCCAGTTATGGAAAACCCATTTATATTAATTAACCCCATTATTGATTACAAGTTATGTCAAAATTTATCCCCACATTTAATTCCAAATTGTTTTCATCATTAAGAGAAACACAATTATTATTATATATAGTCACAATATTGGTTGTTTCATCAATATTAAATGTTAAACCTTCATTAATCATTTGTGGTAATGAATCATAAAGTGCATTTAACCAATTTACTTGAGTCGGAAAACTTGTTCCACTAACAGAATAACCATATCCATCAAAAAATTTGTAGTCCACTATTTGAGTTCCATTTAATCTCACGTCAACATACCATTCAGATGTTATAGTATTCGCCAAACAATCGTTATTCAAATCATAACCATTATTATCTAAATATGTAGTTAAAACTTGTCCTAAAACAGACCCAAATGAGTTAATAAGAGGGTCAGAACCCCAAGGGTAAATAGGACAATTAACAGATTGTATTGGACAATCAAAAGGCACTAACTGACCAATTGCATAACAAGGATCACAAGGTACTGGAACAAGTTGACAACCCATTTGTCTTCTCCATACAAACTTTTGTCTGTGGAAAATTGAATTTTCTAATTTGGTTCCCGTATTCCATATTGTGGTTGCAGGTACCATTTGTTCAATTAATTTTATCCAATAAGTTCCCAAACCATTCACATAATCAATCATTGTTTGATATGTAAAGTTATCGTTAGGTACATTGATTGCTTGACCTGATTCCAAATACTTCCAATATATAGATTGAAGGGTTGGGTAACCACCTGTTTTACCATCGGTAATAAATTGTCTATTTCTAACATTAATTGTGTTATGCCAAAAAGTTTGCGCAAATTCAAAGAATGTTTTTTCTTTTGGTTTTGGTTTTATTTCAGTCCAATCAATCCCACCTCTTTCCGGATAAGGAGTGTTTGGAGTTGGGTTACAACGTGTTGGTTCAATATAATTTAAACCTTCATTTGGAATTGGGTAATTATATTGTCTTGACATTGTCCATACATCATAAACTAACCCTTGAGCCGGATTCATAAATATGTCTACATTCTTAACATTAACCACCAATTTGTCATCACCAACAGGATAATACGCATTAAACCCACCATCAAAATTAGTTCTTAAACCATCATCAGTATCGGTCCAACTTTTCTTATTATCCACCACTCTACGTAGTTTATACCCTAAAGTCATATAAGGGAAAGTTCTGTATCTTTGTAAATATTGTTCACCATAATTAAATGGTAATAATGTAGTTTGATAATTAGGATTAGATCCAATAAATACACTATTAGTACTATCTACTTGCTCTGGCATTCTATGTTGTGGTGTTGATTCAAACCACCCTCCTCCAATTTGGAAAAAGTATGAATCACTCACTGACGGCATCGTCGGATATCCAAAATTATCTATTGGATAGTCTTCGGGAAAAACATTCACATCACTTATAATACTTGTCGTGGTAAAACCTGTAAATTGTTGACCTTGTATTGAGTAGATATCGGTAGTATCTAATATTGGTAATTGCTGAGTATAGGTACCCCCAGATAAATTAGCGTACTGACCATTAAACTCCTCAATATTAATTTTCTGATCCGCAATGTATATGTATTCATTAAATTCAATTAACGCCTCAGGAGCCCCAATCAATCTTAATAATATTTCAATAGATTTTCTGGTACCTTTAGATTTAAAAAGATAAGCAGAATTTAAAATTAAGTTTCTATAGTATTGATAATTAAGTTCTTCAGGTGTCATACCCACCGATAATCCGCTAAACTCATTAGTGCCCGTACTAAATACAGAATCTAATAATTGGTCATTTGTGATTGGAGATATGTTTGTATCCCAACCTAATGTCATTGCTAAATTTTTTAATAACTGAGATGGTATGTCATTTTTTACATTATAATTAACATTATTCATGTTAGATAATGCCGATATAAACTTTTTAGTTTCGTCAAAACTTCTACCGTATATTTGTAAAACTTTTTCAATTTTTTGATCAGGAGTATCAAATTCTTTGATTGCTCCTGTTGTTAAAAAACGTGATATTAAATTAGTACGATATAAATCTAAGTTAGCTGCAAAATCATTCAAAGTCGTAAGATAATTATCAAACGCTAATGATGTAATATCTAAATTCCATTGACCATTCTTAGGGAATGTGATCGCTTGAGTCGTTAAATAAACCGTACCATCTTCATTCTCTCTTGGTACCGTAAACGTTGATGTGTATATCGGGGTAATGGATCTGTTCAACAAAAATTGCTCAACCTCATCCATTGCCTCATTGAATGTTTTGTTAACATACATATCATTAGGTCTAATAAGTACCGTATCATAAGAAATACTATTACCTGAGAACGGGTTACCTTTAACAACAAAATTTAATGTCGTAGATGTGTTGTTAGATGGACTATAAAATATAAAAGGATATTCACCACCATTAATGAATAATGAATATTTTGGGTAATTTAATGTGAAATTCCTTAAAGATGAAACTTCAATTTCAAGTAATTCAAAATTTCTATTTGAATTTGAACTATAATCTATATCAAACGGGTTTCTTAATGAATTAATCAAAACATCAAATGTCGTTTCATCCTCAACAGGATCGTACTGAATGTTTAATGCCGTTTCAGTAGTACTATAATTTGGTAGTGTTGATGTAATTTCTAAAGCCGCAGGAAAAAAATTAATTATATGTGAAATAGATGTTGATATCCTTTTGACTAAAGACCCATATAACGTAAAATTAGTTACTTGGGATAAATCAAAATTAGGGTAAACTTTAAAATTATTAGCCTGTATTAATCTTGATTCTGTAATACTTTGGATATTTAAACTATCTAAAGATATTGGTTCAGAAAATGCTCCGATTGAAAAATTTCTATCCTGTTTTTCGGTTATTGATGTAGTAAACTCAAAATTTGCCTGCGTAAAACCTCCCCCGTCAACAAGTTGTAAACCAACTAAGTTGTCCGAAAAAGTTCCCTGACCGCTTGGGGTTTGGGGTGGACACGTATATTTTGTTACCGCCATCGTTATACTATATTGTTAAAACTTTTGCTAAAATCAATGTTATTATTTCTATCTTGTCTAACCTCATATAATAACTCATTAAATTGATCACGTACTTCAAATAAATTGTATTGTTTGTAAATGTTATTAGCACTATCATAGATTGTGTAAATTCCATCATCAATAGATTTGGTTTGGTTACCATAAAGAGCAATTGCCAATGTTGATATGTCATGTTCTACTATCTCAACTTCAGTTGTTATAGGATTAAAGAATGTATTTGTTATAACAACATTTTGATCAGGTTGACCGATAAAAGGCGTTGCATTTGGCTTGTTAGTAGGTGAAGAAGATGGTGAAAGGGTACAAAAAAGTAAGTTTGATGAACTTTCAACATATCTATATCTAATCGCCTTTTGTGATGTATTTGTTAAATTCTGAACAACTGGTTCACAATAAAATGATGAGGTTACAATTCTAAAAAAGTTAGGTATTTTAGTCCCATCTGAATTTAAATATTCAACTCTAAAACCAATTAAACCTTGATTAACAAACTTATTTCTATATTGTGATGGAACATTATTCAAATCTATTACAATACCTTTTACATTAGGTAATGAAGATAAAACACCACAATCTGTTATTTTAGTTCTAATTTCAGCAGGTCTAATATACAATGTGTATATACCTAATTTATTAAATTGATCTGCCGGTAATTTTAGGTTATATAAACCACCTAAAATCTCAACATTTGCATTACCTCCTGTTGCCGAATTATGAAAATATGGTCGCAAAATAGATTTAGCATCTAATTTTGTTAAAATAAAATTATCCGTTTGATCCCTTGATGGCGTATAATTCAAGATGATCTCTACATCATCAGGACTAACGTCCGCACTTCTTATTGTTCCGTAATTACCTGTAGCCACAAGAATTTAATTTATTTTTAGTTTATTTTTACTCATCTAATAAATACTTAACTAAGATCTTTTTTGACATTAAAAAATCCATATCCGTATTTTTCCAAATCCCCAACATTATCAACTTCACCAAGTCTATCAATATATTCTAACGCCGAGTTTTTACCTCTTTCAATAAAAATATCTGTCTGCACTTCAGGTTGATCAATAACATTTATTAAGGCTTCATTTTTAGTTAAACCTGTCATTATAATATCATTTTCTGTTAACCCAGATGAATAAACCATAAAAAGAGTAAAGTCCTCATAATCAAAATAATCAATTTGATTTACTGTGTAAGCAATATACAACCCATCTGGGTCAGGTCCCCATACGGTACCGACACTACCTGTAGTACCTGTTACCTGTACACCTATTTTAAATTTACCACCATAAAGATTACTTTTTGGACCATACTGAGCCAAATCATTTATTGTTGATTCGGTATATCCTGTTATTAAGAATGGTATGGTAGTGTAATTGTAACTAAAGAAATCATTTATGTCCGTATTTGAATCCCCACTAAAGATATAATCATAATTGAATGAGGTTGCACTCCAATTACCACCCGCAGGTGTAAATGTAGCAATACCATTAGGGTTTGATATTATAACATCATCAAATGGTGTCGTAATAGTTTTTGTTATTTTTGATATACCCCATGGTGATGTAGCGGTCATAGTGATTTGATACTCACTATTAGATGTTGGGTAGTTATGTGATATTGGTGACGTATTTGTTAATGTTACAGTTGGTGATCCATCTCCCCAATCCACAACATATGTTACCAACGACAAAAATTTAATTAATTCAGTATCCGATGTATTGTAGAAATAGTAAGTGTATGGACTACCTGTTGTTGCTGAAAACAAGAAATTATTAATAACATCTTTTTGTAAAACCGCACCGTCAAATACAGAATAATACCCCATATCAACTGCGGTTTGAGTAATCATAATAGGTATTGTTAATCCCGTTAATAACGAGTCCCCATTTGTTCCTCCTGATAACACATAAGACATACCAGTATAAACTCCGATATAATCAACACCCGTGACAGTTGTTTCACCTGTCAATATAGGACAACAAGGATCGGTAGTATCATACACATCAGTACCACCAGTATATTGAACTAATCTAAGGTCCCCGAAAACATTTTCAGGAGATATTTTAAAGTAATATTTTTGTTCTTCCATTATGGGTTTACATATTCATACCATTTTATTGGTGTCAACACATTTCCAACACGTAATGTGGTTGAAGTGGATGATACCTCGTATGTCTTGTTATTATAATCTAAGTTTACTTTGTAATAAAAATAGTCTTCAGGTAAAAAATTAAATTTATTGGGAGTGATTATTGGTTGTGGTGTATTGGTCATTATCGCGTAGACACCTAACTTTGCATCAAAGAATTTACCCGACATATAAAATTCACTAATATCATAAAAATCTCGTTCTCTTAACCAATAGATAAAAAACCCTTCTTTATCTCCAATATAGTCCAACTTGAATTTTGGTTTTCTAATGTCAACATTTGGTAATAAAGCATTTAAACTAACACTCATAAAATCACCTTGTTGTACAGGTAGAATTATCGTAAAATAAATCTGTTGAGTCTTCTCATCTGTCGTGTCATAAAAGTCCAACTTAAAGAATGATTTGGTAAAAGGTTTGGTGTAATAATAAACCTCCTCATTAGTAAAACCTTCATTTATATAAGATATACCCCAATTTGACTGAGTGACAGTATTTGCAGTTATAGGTAATACATTATCATAAAAATAAAATTCATAATTAATGTCAGTATTACCATTTTGATCTGAATTATTTGAGAAACGACTTATTTCAAAATCATTTGGTGAACCCACAATTTCTTTCACCATCTCATCTTGATATTCCAAAATACTATCATCTCTACCCGTAAAATCCCATTTCATTTCAATAGGAATATCTACATACTGATCATTAATTGGTCTTAATATTTTAATTTTATTCACACTCATCTATTATAGGTTCTGCAATATTGTTTATGTTTTGTACACCTATACCTTCAGGAGTTAATCTAAAAATCGTATTGACAAATGGGTAATGTTTCCCATTCATAAATGGATAATTAACCCCAATACCATTATTATCTATATAACCATAAGTATATAAATCTCTCCATCTAAAACTATTTGATAGGTTAGAGTAAAATGAATAATCGGGAATATCTAAAATTAAATTACTATCCGCCTCTTCAATATAATCGGAATATCTTCTAATTACAATTGGGTTATGTGGGTTATAGTAGTAACCAAACTCATTTGTTGGTTGAGCGTCCGTTACTATATTAAACTTTAAATCGTTATAAACTATTTTGTGAACATATCTTGATATTACTCTTTCATTTTGGTCAAAATCATTCCATTCACAAAAATCACCATCAATTGTATCACCAGTTATTAAATCATTATTATAGTAAAATGGTCCAACAGGTGGTAAAGTATTGGAATTATATTGACCTTGAGTAATACTTGTATTTGATAAGAAATTACCTTGATCCCACCATGAATTTGGTAACCCATTATCTAAAGGTTGGTTAAATCCCCACCCTTGTTTCATACCTTTAGTCCATCCAAAATAACCTTTCCATATCGTAGTAAAAAATAATTCAGATATAGGTCTATTTTGATTATCACGTAACGGTCTAATATCAATATCACAATTAAACGATAAAGTATATGATTGATTACCTTCTTTAATTGAGGTTCTATTCACATTATTAGGACTTAAAACATCTTTTTCAAATTTTGATTTTGACTCAAATATGTTTTGTTCAAATCCCGACTTTATTAATATAGCACAATCAGAATTTGTTAATATTTTATGTACCCTCACATAATATTCTGATCTGGTCTCCCCACTATTACTTTTATTTATTATTCTTCTAAATGTACTTGTGATTCCGTTTTGAAACGTGGTACCTGTAAATCCAACATTATAAATTTTAAAGATATATGCCTCACTACCGAACCCTGAATCGCCAAGTCCATTAACTTGGAAAATGTTCTCCCCATTGTAATCAAATGGAAATTCAACAAACTCTCCCGTTAATAACCCATGTTTCACAGGACATTTAAAATTAATATAATTACCATTATCATCACTACCTGATGTTATTGTAAATGGTATACCATCTGATGCCGACCAAAACCAAGATACATTAGTCTCACTATCAATCGCAAATAATGGTTTAGTATAATCGTTACTATAACCATAACTCATATAATGTGTCCAATTATATGTGGAAGCACTTTTATTAATAAATGTTATATGATTATTTGGTGGTTTTGTATAACCTACCACATCATTATCAACTCTAATAAAATCAAATTCACAATACTGAGGATAACCATCCCAAGATGTATTCGGATTTGTTGCGTAAGAAATTGCATTACTTAACTCATTTGTGTAATATAAATTATTTCTATATGGTACATAGTTTGTTGACCCCGTATATTCATTTTTAAATATGAATGTGTATTTAGTGACAGGTCTGAAAATTGTAGATAATTGTCTTTCATCGTCAAAAACTTTTTGTAAACTTAAATCAACATTTCTGTCAAATTCAACAATTTCTTTTTCCGTTTGTTCCAATGGGACGTTGATAAAAAGATTAGTATCACTTGATCCCTTATACCTTAAACTTCCTAATACAATATTTGTTGAGTTATCTATCATCTTATCCCTCGTTATTTACATATAATTTAACAAATTTATCAATTGCGGTTTTACCATTATTTAATCCAAAATAAAAATGGAATGGTGCCCCAACTATAACTTGTGACGATACTTGTGGTGTTGGTAATGGTTGTCCACTAACATCAAAATTAGTTATCATACCCAATTTAGTTGTTGAAGATTGGAAATATGGATCAACATTGAAATCCAAATTTTGATATCCCTTATGGAAAAATTGAGGACCACCCGTATACCAATTATTATTTTCAGAACCAAATATATTTGGTGATGAATCTATTATCCATTGATAATGTGGTACATCTTGAGTTTTTGGATACCCATAATAATCTTGTATTAATGGTGATTGACTATATGTTTCAACACCAGGAGTAAACCTTCTTCTATATTTATACTCCTCGGTTGGAGTTTCAAATAAAATTCCAAAAACAGGTCTTGCAGGAGACTGATTGTCATTTCCAAAATAAATTGAATCTGGGTTAGGGTAATTTTCAAATATAAACGGATTCATTTTCCATTCAGAATTTATTGATAGAGCTTGAGCAAAATCACCATCAATTCTATCTCCTTTTCTACCACTATTAAAGAATTGGATTATACCTTTTCCTTCCGTATTACCCCCACCACTTGATATAGGTAATATAGCCTGTCTAAACGTATCATTTAGTAATCTTGATAAAAATCCAACCTGTATTAAATCAGACGTATCTTGATATGAGGTTGATTTGACTTGATCAACCAAATAACCATTAAAATTTGAGTTATTACATATTTCAGTAATGAATTGATCTCTTGGTCCTAAATCCGCAATTGTTGTTGGGAATTGAATTTGTTTTTCATTATAACCTAACCCTGGATATCCATTAACTATTGATGATGGCCAATTTGGATTAATCAAAGGTTTATTTTTACCAATAAATTGTTGTGAACTTTCTTTCCATGGTGACGATCTATAATAAAACCCATTATTTAATTCATTAAAAATGATTACATCATCACAATAATTATAAGTAGGAGTATTAGGATCTTGTATTGTATATGTTGATGTTTTATTGAACGCATACATATATAAAACTCCGTTTATCCAATTGTTTTGGAAGACCTGAGCAAACACTCCACGACAAGCAGCAAAGGTAATTGTAAACCTTGTTTTCCACTCTAAGAATAGTTTTACGTCTTCATCATATTCTGTAAGGTACTTTTTATTTAATAAACAATAACATCCTTTTTTAACTCTATTTTCAGGTACAATACACTGATCAGGAGGTATAACTGTCACGTCATTACCCGAACCTTGATAACATTGTAACGAAACCATATTATCACAAGTTAACGTAGATGTAATTGATCCAATATTATCAGGTAAATCAAGTTGGTTACCTGAAGCCAAATCAGACTCTAAATTTGTTCCAGATGTTGAGGCAGTTCCATCAGCAGTATAGAATGTGAAATTATTATTTTGGTGTAACGCATAACCAGTTTTATAAGATCCAGGGCCATCTTCAGTTTTTGTAGATGTTGGTAAACGGTCACTTCTCATAACCATCTTAGTTTTATCATTAAAATTAACTCCAGGTAAACCATATCTATAATATGCAGGAGAATACAACGCATTTAATTGAGGTGGAGGCACTCCTATTTCTCCTTTAGCGGCATCTCCATCATTAGGAGTAACTCCATTATGACTATCATTATCACAATTTGGATATGAACCGTTACTTATAGAGGCTATAAATGTCCCACCACCAATATAATCACTTTGTTGTCTTGGTAATGTGTAATCATTATTTGATAATATTGTTCTTGGAGTACTAGTTAATGAAGAAGACCCAATAAATTGCCATGAAGTATAGGGTTGGTAATCGGCAACTACACTAAGATCATCTGTAGATAAATAATAATAAGGATAATCCGAAGTAAAAGCAGTGTAATTAGGGTTAGAACCATCCGCAGGTCCTATGTTAAAGTTATATGATGGAAAATAAAGATTAGTTGCCGAGTTTGTAGATGTGTTATGAGTTGCAGGTTTTAATCCTGTTGGTTGTATAGGTACATTTAAATAAAAATCACCCTCATCAGTAATAACATTACCATATGATTTACCAAATATTCTTGATAAATCGTATTTTATTTTTTGTGGTGCAGTATGAACGTCAACCCCTCTGTTTAAAATAATAATTTCAAAATTTTCATAGTTTGTCATTTGTCCTAAAGCTTGTCCAGCATCATAAGTATTATAACTACCGTCACAACAATATACAAATTCTATTCTATGTCTTAAAAATGCACTCGTTGGGAAAGTACCTGAGCTAGACCCACATAACGCCAAGAAATTGATTACGGTCATACCCGTTATCATTTGATAATATTCCACATCTGTGGGGTATTGTAAGTATCCAACTTCATCACCAGCGGTTGATGATGGAACATTTGAAATCACAGGTTGAGTAATAATAACATTTGATTGGTTAGGATTTGGGTTATTGATGTTTGATGGGTCAGCCCATTCAACAACTATTGATGTTGTTCCTGTTGTTGTTGTACCTGTAATTGCATTATTACCAAATTCATTTAATGTTCCACCCGTGATATTAACATAACCATTTGACGTTAAAGGATTGTTAAAACTTATAGGTTTTCCAACTTGCATTTGATCTTTTGTTCCTGGGTTGGCTAAAACAACCACAATTTGATCCTCAAAAGGTTCACTACCTAAAGATTCGTTAACATAAGTTTTAATTTTATTAACTCCATCAAAATATTTTTTTCTTACATTAAATTCATTTAATTTTTGAGGAAAAGTCTCTTTTGTTGGGAACCCCCAGTCTCTTGGGTCTCTTCCCCCATCATCCCAAGCGGCAAATAGGAATGGTTGTGGAGCGTGATACAACGCAAATTCATCACCATAAATAATATCATCACCTACCGTTCCCGATGATTGTATAATATCGTAACCTGAAAACATCCTTTGATAGTCTATTATACCTCTTGCCGCAACTTCAGGAGTTATATCTTGATTCATTGCTGCGGTAATTAATGATGGTACTTTACAATCACCGTCACAAGAATCGGTTACTCCATCAAGACAAGCTCCATTCCAAAATGGACCTTTCTTTAAATCTTCTTGATCCTCAATTGGATTATTTTGATTATTAGGATGAATAACATCATATGAACCAGGAACATTAACAGGAGCCAAAAACCCATTCGCTTGTCCAAGATAAACATTAACACCATCATTTGATTGTTGAGCCGCTATTTGATCATTTACTGAATTAGCATCAATATCATCCTCTAAAGTTGCAGGACCACAATCACAATCACAACTTGTACACTCAGGATAAGATATCATTGGTAATCCTATCCTTGGAAAATTCTTAATTTTAAGTAAGAATTTAACCGTAAATATAATGAACGCGATTGATAAGGCTAATCTAAATATGAAAGATAGTGCTTGTGCCGCTATTCTTAAAATCAAACCAAAATTAATTACAGGACCACCTAATGGTGCAAATGCAAATACCTCAATTAAGGAGTTAATCCAATCGATCATATCCCTTATTGCGTCATACGCGAAATATATCCCTAAAACGATTAATAAGTACTTTAAAACAGGCCATGCCCACGCTATGAAGTGAGCAACAAATAGTAATACTAATAAAGGAAACGTTAAAACGTTAATTAGTATGTTAAATATAAAAAATATGATATCAAAATTTCTAATAATATCATTAGATGGAAACGTATTTACCGTTGACTTACAAGTTCTGTTATCAATTTCTTTAATACCCAAATGTCTTGCCCTTGACACACCATTTTTGTATCTATCAAGGAACATTGCCGTCGTATAAACTTTATTGTAGTTCATTTCATAGAACGTATCTTCACAATTGATTGCAGATAGAGGATCCACATAATCATCCCAATCTAAACTAAAACTATACGATCTTAATAAGTCAAAATAATTCTGAGGATAAAAAGTAAAATTAACTTCTTGTTGTTGAGTGTTATCTATTGGTTCTGAAACCGCTAAAACAATATCACCCGCATTTACAGGTATCACACTTATATCACCATAATATGGTTGTGGACCACTACCATCATCAATATAAATTGTAAAGTTTTTACTATTAACAGAGTCCTCAAATAAAAGACCCCCATTTGACGCTGCCGTTGTTGATCCAGTGTATTGTGGTGGATTAACGGGAAATGTTGATAGCATTATAATAGAAAACGGTGTAGTTGAGTTTGGATCAAAAGGATCCGTTGAACTTGATACCCATCCGTGTTCTTTAATATTAGGTACTAAGAAATTTGCTCTTTGAAACTCATTCTGTAACCCACCTTCATTATTCCATTTGAATTTAAAACGATATCTACCTTTTGTTGGTATTCCTTTTGTTGGGTCATTTGATATAACTTGTTCACCAAATTCATTAGTAATTATGTAATCCAAATTCATTGGTACATTCGCCAAAAATGAACCATCCCCATCTATAATCTTTCCATCTTGTTCAAACTTATGTTCTTCAAGAACAGGGAAATTATTTTTATCAGGATAAATTGTTTGTCTAATAGATAATATTTGGCCAGGTCCCGCAATTAACTCACATAAATTACCTGTATTATTTTTTGGTTTACAACTTGTTTTAAGTGCATCCTCATTTGTTGTGGATATTATAGACCCCATCAATATAGCGTTAGGTCTAATGGTCACATTCGCTTCATTAGTTAAGTCAAAATCAACTCTCGTTATACCTATTTGACAAATGTCTTCTTGACCCCAAAGTGGTGAAATATCAACATTCTTATTTAATGTCTTAATCTGTGGTAATTCACTTAGATTTGTTGATTTTTTAAATGTTGACCCATTAACTTGAGTTTCTGTTGCTTGTCCCGCATTAATCAAATCTTGTGGTGTTAAAGAAAAACATCCAATATCAGATAAATCAACATCCATAAAAACATTTTGAGTTCCGATTGGAACACCAAAAATCATGTAATCTCCACTATCATTGGTTTTAACCGTGTACTTATAATACTTGTCGTAAACCTCAATATATGTCTGATCTATTAAAACTTCTTCTCTATTTGGGAAAGTACCTGTTGCTGAATGAACACTATATGACGGGTCATGTGGTAAAAGGTTATATCTATAACCCGCCTCATTATTATCTGATAATGTTTTATAAGGATATAACTCAGAAATAGTAGGATTTAATTCATCCTCAGGTGTTAGAGGTATGAATATTGAAACTTTTGCATTAGGTAGACCAAATCCACCATTAACTACAACTCTACCAACCACAACTCCATAGTCAGAACACACCTTTGTATAAAGGTCTGATTGATTAATTTTTAAAGATAGTATTTCTAAGAAATCAAAATCTTGATCTAACTTTACGTTGATATATTTGTCAACACCTACTTGTGTCCTTATTCTATATGATTTTGGCATTAAAGTCTTTTTTTGATAAATAGTTTAGTTCCTATTTTCAAAAAGTAGTTCTAATTAAAAAAAAATAAATTATCAGGAGAAATTAACCGTACTTAAATTGATAACCCTTACATTAATGTCTTTGTTTGGGTATCTAATTTGATAAATTTGAGTAGGTTCAGCAAAAATTGTATCGGCAATTAATTGGATTTGTTTAGTTGCCGGATCTGAATATTTTTGAGATGTTTGATTTGAAGAATACTGACCTCCAACCTTATTAAAGAATTCCATATCAGAAATACTTACAACCCCATTTTCAGCTTGGATTAGTCTTCTTAATTCAGATACCACAACATTTTGACCTAATTGTCTTGTTGTAGGACTAAAGTATGTCGTTATAATATCAATTATTTTAGATACAATCGCGCCTTGGTTTTGACTAGCATCCAACACAACATCAACGTTAACTGCCAAGTCAATTGGGTTTGCACTTTCAATTGAAATATAATCATTAATCATTCTATAGTTAGAAAGGTAATTTGCGACATTAGTTTTTAATGTATTAGAAACAGTGTCGGTTAAATTACCACTTGTATCGTAAGATAACATTTTTATCTTAATCATATTATTCTCTTCCGTAATCGCAACTTTTGCAGGTGCCCCGAACTGAGATGGCATTGTTCTAATGATAGATTCGTAGTCATTTATAGTTACCGCTCTGTTTTGTGCCGAGAAGTTATATGAAACTAAGTTTCTAACCTCTTCAAGTGTCGGTGCGTTTGCCCCTCCAATTGCCGCAGTAACATTATTACATTTTAACGTATTGATTACAGATCTGTTAATACTTTCTGAAGGACCATTAACAAAGAATGAAACCGTTCCAATTTGATTGATAACATTAATACCTAAGTTAGTTGCTTGACCACCACCAACTCTATATTGAATGAACAATGTTGAGTTTGATTTCAATGCCGCCCCTAATGCTAAGTTATTTGAATATTTGTTTAAATCAAATCCTTTTCCTGTTCTTGCAAAATCTCTAAGTTGTTCTTCCGCAGAAACATTACCACCACCAAATGTCATTTTCAAATAACCTTCAGGTGTGTATTCAGATGTGAATTTAGTATTGGTTAAAATATATTTACCAACCTTTGTACCAGGTTGGTCAGAAACTTTAGTTGGGTCCTCAATGAATACTCTGTCTTCAGCAAGTGCCTTAACTTCATACCATCTATTTTCTAAACCTAAAAATTCTTGTGGGTTTGGTATTGTGTTATATTGTGTACCATCTTTTAAAATAACACTTGTAATTCCTAAAACATTTTTTTCAGGTAAAAATAATTCAAAGAATGGTTTAACATCATTTGGAGTTATAACTCTTTTGAATACTTTTGTAAATCCATTAACAACAACTTCCCTTTTTGTAATAGTATAGTTTAATAATTTACCATTAGCATCAAAGTTAGGAGTTTTTAATCTATTTAAAGTTCCCTCCGCATTAATTGCAGATGCAAAATCAATGTCGTAAACCGTTTCAAATGGTTGTCCTGCACCATTTACTTGAGATCCTCTTCTTAGGATTCCACAATATCTTAAATCTTCTCTATCACCAAATGCAGGTACCGTTATTGAAAAATCAACTAATGCCACTGAAGGTCTTTGACCCGGTATTTTTAACCCGTAAGTCTTAGCGATATTATATACTGAAGATTTTTGTTGAGCGTATTGTAATACCGTTTCTTGGATACTTCTGTCAATATTGAATTGTAGGTTATCTGTAACGGCAGCATTTAGATCTAACATTACTGAGAAAACCCCAGCGTCGTTAAAGTTTTGTACCAAATCAGGATAATAAGTTCGTGTAAAGTTTATTAACTCAGTTCTTATTCCCTGAAAATCTCTGGTTGTGTAGGATATTTTTTTCTCAGCCATATACTATTAAATATTGATAATTACAAAATCACTACTTTCAAAGGCTTGATTTGTTACCTTATAATCTATTTTAATTTTTGCGGTATGTTCTTTTTCACTTATACCTTGTACTTTAAATTCTCTTTCCCCATCAGGATTAATAAAAGTACCCTTATCTTCTTCACCTAAAGAAGCGTCGGTAATTGATATATTAGTTATTTGTACCCCCGGCATATATTTCTCAACTGAGTCTCTAATTTCACCCTCAATTTCACTAAATGTAGGACCATCAAGAGGTTCAAAAATATACTCATACAATCTTGTTCCAAAATCAGGAAGATAATATCTATACCCTTTTCTAGTTAACAATAAATGAATTAAATTACTTCTAACTTCTTCATCAGTACTATCAGAAACATCTAAATATTTACCAATGTAAGATTCTCTAAAAGGAAAATTTATCCCATATGTTATTCCATTTGCCATATCTAATAAATATAGTATCTATGTGTTTTGAATAAATACATATAAAATAAAAAATCACGACCTAAGCCGTGATTTCCCATCATGATACACGATTCATCCTAAGATGAACATCCGAAACATTCAAACTCTGAACTATCAGGTTTTGAAGGTAAATTCATATTAGAAAAATCTACTTTTGGAGTTTCAACTTTTTTAACAGGTTCTTTTTTTGTCATGTCCAACGCCAAGTGTTTTGCCCCTGTTGAAATCGCTTTAGTTCTTACATAATAACAAAGTGTTTTCAATCCTTTCTCCCAAGAGTGGAAGTGTGACGAGGTAATCTTAGATAATGATGGATTTGACATATAAATGTTCATTGATTGTGATTGGTCAATAAACGGTGCTCTGTCTGCCGCCATGTTGATGAGTTCTTTTTGTGATATCTCCCAAATTGTTTTGTATTTAGGAATCAAATGCTCAATTCTTTTAACTTTCTTATTATAATGTTTGTCTTCAGGATCTAAGTAATTATTAAAATTAATATTTTGGATTGATCCGTCATTCATAATAATTTCATTTTTTAAATCTTCAGACCAAATTCCAATCTTTTCAAAATCACTAATCAAATACTTGTTAACAATCATAATTTCTCCACCTACAACACGTCTGTTAAAGATTGCTGAGTGAGCAGGTTCAGTCATTTCATATGAACCTGTAATCTTTGCAGAAGACGCTACAGGCATTTGAGCCGTGAATAAAGAGTTACAAACTCCATACTTACTAACATTTTCTTTTAGTGTTCTCCAATCCCATCTTCCCGATAAATCATCTTCTTTCAATCCCCACATATCAAACTGGAATATTCCTTGTGACATTGGTGACCCTTTAAAGTAAGCATATGGTTCATACTTACCACCCTCACACAATTTATTACTTTCGGTGATCGCCGCGAAGTAAATTGTTTCAAAGATTTCTTTGTTTAAGTTACAAGCTTCTTCCGACGTGAAAATATAATCCATCAAATAGAATACGTCAGCTAGTCCTTGTGTTCCAATTGCAATTGCTCTTTGATATAATCCACCCTTACGTCCTTTTTCAGTAGAGTAATTATTGATGTTTACAACTTTATTTAAAGTTCTAACAACTTTTCTTACTTCGTTATACAACAACTCAAAATCAAACTTACCTCCATTGATGAAGTTTTTAAGAACAATTGATGATAACGTACATATAGCAGTAGTTTCTTCATCTGTGTACTGATAAATCTCATTACAAAGGTTAGATTGTTTAATTACACCAATGTTTTGGTGATTTGTTTTTTTGTTTGCACTATCCTTAGAACATAAATAAGGAATCCCCGTTTCAATTTGTGATTCAATAATTTTTGACCAAATGTCTTGAGCTTTAACTTTTTTACCCAAACCTAAAGAAACCGCCTTATTGTAATTCTCCTCATACTCATCACCAAAAGATTCCTGTAATGGTTTAATACCTGCAGTGATAATATCATTAGGACAGAACAAATACCATTCAGTATTGTTTTTTACCGCTCTCATGAAATTATCAGGAATCCAAAGTGCGGTGAATAAATCACGTGCTCGTAATTCCTCAGCTCCTGTATTCTTTTTAATGTCCAATAAATCAAATATATCTTTATGCCAAGGTTCAAGATAAATTGCTGCAGATCCAGGTCTACGTCCTTGTTGGTTAAAGAAACGTAAAGATTCGTTAACGATTTTAAGATACTTCAATAAACCACCTGCATAACCACCTGAACTTGAAATTCTACTTTCCTTACTTCTAATGTTAGACATTGATAATCCAATCCCTGCAGCGTCTGAAGAATAGGTTGATATATCAGTTAATGTATTTAATAAACCATTTCTTGAATCTGAATTATTATAATGTAACACACATGAAGCCAATTGAGGTACCTTTGTACCCGCATTAATCATAATTGGTGTTGCCTTAGAAATAAGTTGATTTGATAGTGATTTGTAGTACTCAACGGCATCTTTAAAGTTATCCGTAACCCATAATGCAACTCTCATATACATATGTTGTGGTCTTTCAACAACAACACCATCAGGTCTTTTTAACAAGTACATTTCCTGTAAAGATCTCCAAGCGAAGTAATCAAAATTGTAGTCATTATCATGGTTAATTACCTCATCAATTAAATCCTCGCCATACTTTTGAATTGTTTCCATTAACCCGTCATTTATAATTCCGTATGAATGTAAATCCACCATTGTCTCAGAAAAACTTGGATTAGTTTCTTTATGGTAAGAAGAAATTGCTACTGAAGACGCTAATCTTGAGTAATCGTGGTGACTACCGGTATAAGATGCCGCAATCTCATAAATAAGTTTATCTAATTCTTTTGTTGTTATTTCACCCTCAGTTGGTACTGAAGTAATAACTTTAATAAAGATCTCGTCTGAATTAACATTCAAACCTTTTGCCGCTTTTTTAACACGGTTGTAAATTTTTTGTGGGTTAAACGTTACATTATCCCCATCTCTTTTTAATATTTTAAGTGACATCATATTTTTTTAATATTTAAAAATCTTCTTCAA